>Ga0209643_1000106_pt1 | contig 204520 bp, 177 predicted proteins | sample AutmiccBRH37_all_FD_187383 | JGI IMG/M metagenome (GOLD analysis project Ga0209643, IMG submission 187383) | Deep subsurface microbial communities from Mt. Terri, Switzerland - Autotrophic microbial communities BRH/37_all (SPAdes) (version 2) | ecosystem: Environmental > Aquatic > Deep... | reverse complement strand
ACACGATGATCCCGCCTCTGGTCATGAACTGAAAGATTACTAATTAACCTCGTTGCAAACTGATAATCAGTAAAAAAGAGGCAATGGATTGCTGTTTATTATTGACAGTGCTAACCATATCAGGAGGCTTTTCCATCCAGTACCTCAGCCCGGCAAAACACTCTCCGGTTTGTCGTCCACCGGAACTTCTTTCGTCTCAACCAGAGAGCTGACCATGGGCGGTGCCGCAGTTATCCTATCGATCAACTTGGGCAACCGGGCAAAAGCACTGACAACTGACATCGCTACCGCGGCAAAATAGGCAATCGACTGTACCAGCAGGACGACTATCCACACCAGGACATCGGGAGTTTCCACCCCCTGCAGCTTAATAATTGTATATACCGCCGCTACCAGAGCGAAAGCCATCAAGCCCTCCTCCCTTGCCGACTGCAGAGCATACCAGAACCGTCTTCCCTGGACTTTTTTAGGGGTTCTGAAGAAAGGCAGACTCTTGGTCACCATGCCAAAAAGCATGGCCTTGGCGATGGTATGGGACAAAGCAAGACCCGCTACGGCGGAAGCCAGTGTCTGAGAAATGGAAGCCTTTACCCGACTGCGATAAAGATAGAACATCTTCGCCATCTTAAAGACAAAAAACGCCAGTGGAACCGCCGAAAGAATAATCATCGGCGGGTCGATCTTCTGGGGAAAATGCAGCATGCCGAGCGACCAGCCCAGGGCAGCCAGGGTAAAGATGAGATTAATACTGTCCGCCAGCCACGGCAGCCAGCCGGCAATAAAATGATAGCGCTGGCCATAGGTCAGGCGGCTCTGGTCTCTTCTGCGCAGGGCCTTGCCATGATGGCGCATTATCTGAACCGCTCCGTAGGCCCAGCGATAGCGCTGCTTCTTGAAGTCGATAAAGGTATCCGGCATTACCCCACGGCCGTATGATTTGGCGATATAGAGGGCTTCATAACCTTTTTCAAAAATCTTCAGGCCCAGCTCGGCGTCTTCGGTGATACACCATTCCGCCCATCCGCCGACCTCTTCCAGCACCGATTTTCGCACCATGGTCATAGTGCCGTGTTGAATAATGGCGTTACGTTCGTTGCGGGTTACCATGCCGATATAGAAAAACCCGCGGTATTCGGCATAACACATGGCCTTGAACAGGTTTTCACCATCATCCCGATAATCCTGCGGCGCCTGGATGATCGCCACCGACGGTTTAGTAAACTGGGGGACAAGATCCCGCAGCCAGTTGGGAGTTACCATGTAATCGCTGTCGATCACGGCTATCACGGCAGCATCCGGCGAGGTTTTGGCCAACGAAAAATTGAGGGCTCCGGCCTTGAAGCCGGCCAGCGGATCTTCATGAAAGAATCGAAAGCGTGATCCGAGAATTTTACAGTGAGCCTCCACCGGCTGCCAGACCGCAGGATCTTTGGTGTTATTGTCGATAACAATGACTTCATAGCGTGGATAATCCAGCCTTGCGAGGGCATCCAGGGTATCGATCATCATTTCCGGCGGCTCATTGTAAGCCGGGACATGTATCGACACCATGGGCAGCATCTCATCCTGCACCTGGACATTGGCAAAAGAGCGCCTTTCCTCCTTGGTCCAGATGGCTTCCGCCCATTCGTGGGCTTCCGCAAGAAAGACAATGGCCACGCCGATAATCCCGCACAGCATGAGAAAGCCGACAACCAGCATCGACATGGTCAGGTACTGCTGGGAATAGCTGTAGACAATCCAGACGGCGCCGGTTGCGGCAATGAAAGCGATCGAGGCGAGAAAGCCTCGCCCGCGCTTCCGCAGAGTCCGGCTGTCGATGAGCAGGAGAGCAAAGGTGATAATTGCGATGACCACGGAAATTCCGGCAAGGATTCGCCATTCCGGAAGCTCGACAATAGGCGAGGTAAAAGGAAATTTGGCCTGACGAGACGCGTCGTAAACTCCCCAATAGGCACCAACCGAACCTTCGCTCGTCCTTTTCCAGGGCTGATCGAACGCCTCCATGATGTAGTAGGTGTAATTCAGCTCCTCCGCCCGATTGATGAAGCGGCGGAGAAACGTTGCCTCATTGAAGGGCGAGGCCACTGCCGCTTTACGCGTCCGGCCATTGCTCGGCCATCCGACCTCGCCGATGATAATCGGCTTATCCGGAAAAGTATTTTCAAGCAGAGTAATGTGTTCAACAATATAATCGACCGCCAGGTCCAGATGGATGCCTTCCCAGTACGGCAGCATATGGGTGGCAATAAAATCGACATGTGAGGCAAGCTCCTGATCCTTAACCCAGACATGCCATGGTTCCGCCGTGCTTACCGGTACGTCGACGGCCTCCCGGACCCGATTGATATATTCGGCGAGCTTGCTCACCGTCATCTCCCCCCGGAGGATCGATTCATTGCCGACAATAACCCGAATGACGTTGCGGTGGTTTTCCTTCGCCAGTCGAATGACCGTCTCAATCTGACGCTCGTTTTCCTCGAGATTTTTGTCGATCCAGGCACCAAGGGTTACGTTCAGACCGTGTTTCTGGGCCATGGCCGGGATTTCGGCCAGGACGCCTTCAACGGTGTAGAGCCGTATGGCATGGGTCTTGTCCGCCACCAGCTTCAGGTCGGCATCGATTTCTTCGACGGTGGGCAGATTGTGGCGGCTCTGATCATTCCAGGCCTGCATCGGCGAGAAAGAAAAGCCTTGGATACGTTTCGGCCAGGGTGGCTCGACTTCCTGTTTGTTGAGCATGGCCCAAAAACTGATGGAAACTACCGCAATGGCAATGGCTATAAGGATATTGGCTCTGGTCATAAATTACATGCTCTCGTCCCGTCCGGGTGAGGTGGTGAGGTGAAACCGAGGTGATTCTGAGATGAGGCCGATCAAGGAGTCGCGTCGCAAGGGCCTTAAAAGATAACGGTTATCTGCCCTTTGAGGTTTTTTCATAGTGTGAGCGAACGCATCTTACCCAGTTGTCCCTGCCTGGGCAATGATTTTCATCAGGCCCGAAAAAACGTCGTTGTCAAGGAGGTTGGGAAAAGGGCATCTCGTACAGCCTCCTAGCGCCGAAGCGCCTTGAGGAGGCTCTGGGATGCAATACCATCATCCACCAACCCGGCCTCAACCTGAAAACTGCTGATCGCCGCTTTCGTCCCCTGACCGAGATGTCCGTCAATCTCTCCGGAATAATAACCGCGCTCCTGCAGTCTTTCCTGAAGTTCGATCTTTTCTTCGGCGGTCAACGACCCGGCGGGCCTCGGCCAGGCCTGCACTACGCCTTGCTTGCCGGCAAGACGATCGGCAAGCAGACCGACCGCCAGGGCATATGAGTCGGCATTGTTGTATCTTTTCAGAACGAAGAAATTCTTCATCATGAGAAAGGCCGGCCCACGAGGACCGGCAAACAGCTTCAGGACGGCCTTGTCGTCCGACCGGGGGAATGAATCGCTGCCGGATGGCCTGGCAAAACCAAGTGCCGCCCATTCAGCCAGGGTTTTGGTTTGTTCCTTAAACTGCTCCCCGTTTGACGGCAGAACAATTTCATAGCCCCAGGACAAGCCGGTCCGCCAGCCGTTTTTGTGCAGCAGGTTGGCGGCGGTGGCCAACGCATCGGGAACGGAAGTCCAGATATCGCGACGGCCATTGCCATCCATATCAATACCATAGGCCAGGTAACTGGTGGGAATGAACTGGGTATGCCCCATGGCTCCAGCCCAGGAACCGGTCAATTGGCTGCGGTCGACATCTCCGGCCTGGAGGATCTTGAGCGCGGCGATCAACTGATTGCGGGCGAACTTGCTTCTTTTAGTATCTCCATAGGCGAGGGTGGCAAGGGCCAGCGGCACGTAAAACAATTTTCCCGGCTGTTCCAGAATAGCCCCGTAATTCGATTCCATCGACCAGATAGCCAGGAGCACCGCTTGCTCTACGCCAAATCTTTTCTCAACCGACTCCAGGGTCCGGGCATAAAACCTGGCCATTTTCTGCCCTTTATCGACAGCCAAAGGGTGAACTCTTCTATCAAGGTAATCCCATATTTCCGTGGTGAACTCAGGTTGAAACCGAGCCTTTTCAAGCACCTGGGGTTCCGGAACGACGACCCCCGCAAACGCCGCATCGAGAGTTATCCGGCGGATTCCCTCCTTTTCCGCAATGGGATAAAAGTCTTTCACCCATTGCCTGAATCCGGGATTAAAATCACCGGCCCATCCCGGCCCAGGCAGAAACCCAAGAACGGAAAACACAGTCACCAATATTCCATACATCCATTTCCGTGACATTTTACTGAGAACCTCTTTTTTATATTTATCTCCACCAGCTGAAGTTGGAGTATTTCACCAACACTCCTTTTAGCAGAAAGCTTGGATTTTTCCCAGTCAAATGGAAAATAATGGAGATCTCCCGGTGGAAACTCCGCGACAAACTCAAAATTTTCGAATACCCTCTTATCCCCATGGAAATCCTTGACGCACTCTCCGGCACGCCCAGTCTCCCTGCTCTTTTTCTCCTCAGTTTCCTGGCGTCGACCATCATGCCGATCGGCTCGGAATGGCTGCTTGTGGTGATGATCATGCAGGGCTTTTCTCTCCACCACGTGGTTCTCACCGCCAGCCTCGGCAACTTCCTGGGAGCCTGCACCACGTACCTTATCGGCATCTGGGGGTCGGATTATTTTATCCGTACCGTTTTGCGCATCGACGACAATCAGCTGACCAAGGCCAGGAAAATTTACGGAAAGTACGGCGCATGGTCGCTGCTCCTCAGCTGGCTGCCGGTGGTCGGGGATCCCCTCTGTCTGATGGCCGGAATATTCAGAATCGGTTTTGGACGTTTTTCGCTGCTGGTTTTTGTTGGCAAATTTTCACGATATGCTACCCTGGCGTTTCTCATTCTACAGGGCACAGGAGGATAACTACCGATGAAATATAAAGTACTGCAGACTCTTTACGGAATTTTCGACAGCTGGAGCCGGGACCTCGCTTTGAGCTGCGGCCCGGGATGCAGTTCCTGCTGTACTCAAAACGTGACCATCACCGCCCTGGAGGGAGAGGCGATACTCCGCTTTGTTGTGGCGGAAGGTCTGTCCCGCTGGTGCGCGGATGCCCTGGCGCAGGATCGTACCCACCGGCCGCCGAAAACAACCACCAATGATTTCGCTCTGGCTTGCCTTGAAGGCCGCGAAACAGATCCCGGCGACAACCACACCCCTTCTTCCTGCCCATTCCTCAATGAAAACCTCTGTGGTATCTATCCTGTACGACCTTTCGGCTGCCGGCTCTTTGTTTCGACGAAAAGATGCTCATCCACTCAGCCGGCATTCGTGCCCGATTATTATTTCGAGGCTGCGACAGCAGTAACGCAGCTGGTCGAGCACCTCGGCCAGAAGGAATACTGGGGAAACATGCTTGATGTTCTGCCGGCGCTCCTGGACATCGGCGAATTCCGGGAAATCGCCGTTCATCTTCCTCCCCTCCTCAGTACCCAGGCCCGACTGCAGACTCTGACCGCCAGACCGCTGCCCGGTTTTCTCCTCAGCGAAGAGAACGGCGAGAAGGTGTCGTCCCTGCTTGAAGCCGTCTTCAGGGCAAAAGTGGACGGCAGGGCGGTGGAAGATATTTTGAACGGAAAATAATTCCTCCTCTACCGAAAGAGCGCCTCGAATTCTTTGTACCCCTTCGCCGCAAGTTCTTCGGCGGGAATAAAATCCAGCGCGGCCGAATTGATGCAGTAGCGCAGTCCTGTCGGGGCAGGACCATCATCAAAAACATGGCCGAGATGGGAATTGCCGCCTGCACTTCGCACTTCGGTGCGAACCATGAAGAACTTCTTCTCCTTTTTCTCGATAATGTTCTCTTTCACCAGCGGCCTGGTGAAACTTGGCCAACCGGTACCGGAATCAAACTTGTCGAGCGAACTGAAGAGCGGCTCGCCGGAAACAATGTCGACATAGATTCCAGCCTTCTTGTTATCCCAGTACGGATTTTTAAACGGCGGTTCGGTGCCGTCCTGCTGGGTCACTTCATACTGGACCTGGGTCAGCCGGGCGCGCAATTCCTGATCAGTGGGTATGTCTGCGGGCTTTTCGGGCCGGCCCTGCCAGGTCTTCTCGAGAAATCCTGCCCGGCCGGAGCCCACCTTATAAGCCTCGTAGTGGGCGACATTTTTTTTATAATAATCCTGATGGTATTCTTCGGCGGGATAAAAGGGTTTTACCGGCTGAATAGCCGTAACAATCGGACGGCTGAATATGCCTGACGCCGCGAGAGTGTCTCGGGATTGTTCGGCAATCGCCTTTTCCTCCTGATCGCTGTAGAATATCGCCGTCTTATAGTGACTGCCGCGATCGGCGAACTGGCCCCCGGCGTCGGTGGGGTCGACATATCGCCAGAAGGTATCGAGCAGCTGCCGGTAGGTAATTTTCCCCGGATCATACACCACCTGCACGGATTCAATATGTGATGTCCGTCCGGCCGATACCTCCTCGTAGGTGGGATTGACCTCGTCGCCCCCGGAATATCCGGCGGTTACCTCGATCACTCCCTCCAGCTGCTCGAAGGGCGGCTCCATACACCAAAAGCAGCCGCCGCCGAAGACTGCGGTTTTATATTGCTTCACCGGTTGTCCTCCAACCGCAACAGCCGTCGCCGCCAATGTAAACAAGAAAGCTATGAAAAGCAGATTATGCATGGAATCCTCCTTGATGTTTATTGTTATCATTTTCACAACATCATAGGCACGAGCTCCTCGCCAATCAAGGACCGGTCAACCATGTTTATGCTCCAACAACATGATATGATTAGCCTTCCGTTCACTCCCGAATTTTCACGCAGCCCAGAACTTTTCTGTTTCAAAAACCGGGTTCCATTGCTATAGTGCCAACCATGAAAAAGCCAAATAATACCAAACGGACCAAGTTTATTTTTGTTACCGGCGGCGTCCTCTCCTCTTTAGGAAAAGGACTTGCCTCTGCGGCTATCGGCGCTCTGCTTGAAAGCAGGGGACTGACCGTAACCTTTCAGAAACTCGACCCTTATATCAACGTCGATCCGGGCACCATGAACCCCTTCCAGCACGGTGAGGTATATGTCACCGATGACGGGGCCGAGACCGATCTCGATATGGGCCATTACGAACGGTATACCAGTGCGGTGATGGCCCAGAAGAATAATTATACTTCGGGCCGAATCTACTACTCCGTCATTACCAAAGAACGTCGCGGGGAATACCTCGGCGGGACGGTTCAGGTGATCCCCCACATCACCGATGAAATCAAAGCCGCCATTCTGCAACTGGACGGCAGTGCCGATGTGGCAATCATCGAAATCGGCGGAACAGTCGGCGACATCGAAGGACTGCCGTTTATTGAGGCGATCCGCCAGCTGCGCGGCGATCTCGGCCGGGAGTACACCCTTTATATTCACCTGACCCTGGTGCCGTACATTAAAACCGCAGGCGAGGTGAAAACCAAACCGACCCAGCACTCCGTCCGTGAACTGCGGGCGGATGGCATCCAGCCCGACATTCTCGTCTGTCGTACCGAGGTGCCGCTGGACAGCAGCCTGAAAAGCAAAATCAGCCTGTTCTGCAACGTTGCCCAGGATGCGGTCATCACCGCCATCGATGTCGAGACCATCTACGAACTGCCTCTTCATTTATATCGTGAAGGTCTTGACGCCAAGATTCTCGAGCTGCTCAATATCTGGACCGGTCAGCCGAACATCAAGCCGTGGGAAGACTTAGTTCACAACATCAGGAATCCGCGTAACGAGGTGACAATTGCCATTACCGGCAAATATGTCGATCTCACCGAATCGTACAAGAGTCTTCATGAAGCTTTAGTCCATGGCGGACTGGCCAACGGTACCAAGGTCAAGCTCGAATATATCAGTGCCGAAGACCTGGAATCAAAAAATGTTGCCAGCCTCCTGGAAGGTTGCGCAGGGATTTTAGTCCCAGGCGGTTTCGGGAAACGCGGGGTCGAAGGCAAAATCAAAGCCATTCACTACGCCCGAAAAAACAATATCCCGTTCTTTGGGATCTGCCTGGGCATGCAGCTGGCAGTTGTCGAGTTTGCCAGGGCTGTGCTCGATCTCCCCAGAGCCAACTCTACCGAACTGGACGATGCAACTCCCGATCCGGTCATTTATCTGATCAAGGAATGGTTCGATTATCGCAATAATCAGGTGCAGGTTCGCGATGAGACCTCCGACTTCGGCGGTACACTGAGGCTCGGAGCCTATCCCTGTATTCTGCAGGAAGATTCCAACGCCTATCGGGCCTATGGTATGCAGGAAATATCCGAACGACACCGGCACAGGTACGAATTCAACAATGACTACCGCCAGCCGCTCGAAAAGGGTGGTATGCTCATCTCGGGTACTTCACCGGACAACAATCTCGTCGAAATTATCGAAATCAAGGACCACCCGTGGTTCCTCGGTTGTCAGTTCCATCCGGAATTCAAATCCAAGCCGATGAAACCCCATCCGCTGTTCCGGGATTTTATCAGCGCAGCGCTGACCTATAAGCAAAAGTGCTAGGACGGTCATGATGGAGATTTCCGTTACCATCGATACCCCGTCCGGTCCGCCGATGGTCGTCGGCTCCGGACAGCCCCTGCTTCTTATCGGCGGTCCATGCGCACTCGAGTCGGAAGAACTGGCCCGGACGGTTGCCGGAACCATGCAGGAAATCTGCGCCCGGCTTGGCATCAGCTATGTTTTCAAGGCCTCGTTCGACAAGGCCAACCGCACCTCGCTTGACTCTTACCGCGGGCCCGGTCTGACCGAAGGGCTGGCCGTACTCGGCAAAATCCGCCGGGAACTGCAGGTGCCGGTTGTTTCCGATATCCACGACGTGAGCCAGGTTGAAGCTGCCGCGGAAGTCCTCGATATCATCCAAATCCCTGCATTTCTTTGCCGGCAGACCGATCTGCTCACCGCCGCCGCCGAAACCGGAAAACCGGTGAATGTCAAAAAGGGTCAGTTTGTCTCGCCCTGGGACATGAAAAACGCCGTGGCGAAAATCAGGGGCGTCGGCGGCAGGAAAATCATGCTCGTCGAGCGGGGAGCAAGTTTTGGCTACAACAATCTGGTGGTCGATATGCGCTCCTTGCCGATCATGCGGTCTCTCGGCTGCCCGGTGATCTTCGATGCCACCCACTCCGTCCAGTTGCCCGGCGGGGCCGGCGGTTCTTCCGGCGGACAGCGGGAATTCATTGCGCCGCTCGCCAGGGCCGCAGTCGCGGTCGGCATCGACGGACTGTTCATGGAAATCCACCCCAACCCGGAAAAAGCCCTCTGCGACGGACCGAATTCCATTCCCCTCGACCAGATAGAAGAGCTTTTACGGCAAATTCTTCGGATTCGCGAAGCGGTCAGCTGACCATGGCCGATCAATGCTTACCGTCTCCACCTGAATACCCTTCGGATTGTGAAGTAATGGAGGGATATCGGACCATAGCCAGAGAACGGAGTGCTCCCCGGAATGACCCCGAACGCCAGCGTGTTCTCGCCAAAGCCAGAGAAATCCGTCTTCTTTTACTTGACGTCGACGGGGTACTGACCAACGGCGACCTCATCTACAGCGGCAGTGCCGAGGAAAGCAAGTCCTTCAACACCCAGGATGGTTTTGGGATCCGGCTCCTGCAGGAAGGCGGTGTCGATGTCGGCGTTATAACCGCCAGGAAGTCCGAAGTGGTCGCGAGAAGAGCCGGCGAACTGAAAATGCGATTTATCTATCAGGGAATGAGGAACAAACAGGAGGCGCTGAAAGAAATCCTGAAAGCCTCCGGACTCAAACCTTTTGAAGTAGCCTATATGGGAGACGACTGGCTTGATCTGGTGCTGCTCCAGCAGGTGGGGCTTGCCATCGCCCCGGCCAATGGCGTGCGGGAAGTGAAAGAGACCGCCCATTTTGTCACCGAACGGGCGGGTGGTGCAGGGGCCGTGCGCGATGCCTGCGATCTCATCCTCGAAGCAAAGAACCTGATGACTGAACTGCTCCAGAAATACCGGACCCGATGAGATTTCACCGCAATACAATCTGGCTTGTCCCGCTGCTGTTCATCGTTACCTTCCCGCTGTGGAGTCCGCCGCTTGGCGACTTCCTCACCCCCCGCGGCGGATTCGATCCGGACCTGAACAAGCCACCGACAGATACCCATAACTTCACCATGGAGACGGTGAAGATCCTGCAAAACCAGGATGGCAAAAAAACCGCCCTGATCCGTGCCGAACAGGCGCATACCGACAATAACGACAATGATATCCTGATAATGGAACACGTCGACGCCGACATTTTCGACGACGACGGCAATATTACCCGTATTCTCGCCAAAATCGGCAAGTATAATATCGTCACTAAGACCCTGACTCTCCGCGGCGATGTGATCATCGATAAGACCCAGGATAAACAGGAACTCTATACGGATCTGCTCCATTACAACAGTGAAGAACGCACCATCAACTGCCCCGGAAAAACTCTCCTGAAAAGTGAGGATGCTGAAATCGACGGGGGCAGTCTCGATTACGATATCAAAACCGGCCAGTATGTCATCGGCAACGGAGTGAAAACCACCATAAAAGGTTTTGCCGAACCTTGATTGTTGCGGCTCCTCAACGGTTCGATCCATCCGGAGACTCCCGGCAATCCTCGAGTTCGCGATCAACTCCCCGGCAATGACTCAAAATATCCCACCGACTCCCGGGCCGGCGTCTGCATGCGGATGGCCGCCACCGCAGTAAGGGGGATATGCGGTGCGCCTGTACCGCAAGGCGAATTTTTATCCCAACGATCGGTTTCGTCTTTATTGCAGATGAAAGAGGCTATCATCGTGTTAATCAAGGGGACATAGAGAGGATACCAGTAGGTGATTCTGAGATGGAGCAGGTTCGCGTCCTGGATTGACATAAGGGGACCCGGTTTCCCTGGTTTGAAGGCGGAACTGCGAAAGAGCAGGCTGTCGTTGGGGATCTCGCCTTGGTTTACATATTGGCTGAAAGCTGTCTTCGACGGGCTGAGCCGTTCGATGCGTACCATGACCTTGGCGTCGACCAGGTCGAGGACTTTTTTTCTGGCGACCTGGAAGGCGGCAACCTGATCTTTGTCCTCTCCGGCGTAGCTGTACAGGGGGGCAAGCCCCCGGGCAAAACCCTCTCTGACCTCTTTAAAGTCGGCATGGCCGAGACTGCCGGCCCTGGCTGCCTCGAATGCTGCGTAATTGAGGGTAATCTTAGCGTGAAAGATCAGGGCGAACTGGATGGCGCCGAAGATCAGCATCAGCATCGCCGGCAGAATCACCAGAAACTCGACCATTGCCTGTCCCCGTTCAGACTGCGGCCCTTGCCGCCGGGATATTCCAACTCTCAATCTAGCTGCCGCCGCCATCTTCTTTTGTTCCCATAAGTTCCAGGAGCTTATCCTGTTTCGCTTTTATGCTGCTGAAGGAGGGGTCATCCCTGGTGATGTATTTGCGGCCCTCAAGGTAGGCCTGCAGGGCCATCTGCAGATGAGTCTCGGCCAGGTTGTGCCAGGCGATCCCGAGTTCAGGATTACGCAACAGGGCATTGCGATAGGCCGTGACCGCCGCGTCCGGCTGACCGGCCCTGACATAGCCGTTGGCCAGTCGAAACCAGAGTTCGGCGTTCTTAGGCAGGATCCTGACGAGCCTTTCATAGCCCTGAACCGCCGCCTGATAGTCACCCTGAGCATACAACTGCTGTACCTCTGCCAGGTCGGCAGTCGGTTCCATCTTCATCGCGCATGACGAGAGGAGAAAAACTGCAAAAAGAAGGGAAATACGTTTCATTGCTGTTGCCATAGCAGTTGGTCGCCCAATCTCAGTCCGAAATGCTCGATCTCGCCGCAGGCGATTTCGAGGGCTGCCGCCGCTTTTCGGCAGAGGATCAGGCGATAGGGTTTCAGGGCGGGATGCAGACCTACGACCCCTCCTTGTCTGTCAAGAAAGACCAGATCGATATCATACCTCATACCGATGGTATGGATAGAACGGCAGCCGGGAAAGAGCATTCCTTCGCCTTCTGTCGGCGAGGGTCTGCCCAGGAGCCCCCTGGCCCGCTCGATAAAACTGTCGGCGCGCATGACCTTGGGAAGGACCAGTCTTCCGGACCGTGCCAACTGCAACTGCCCTGCGGTCACAGCAGTCCCTCCTGCATGAATTTCATGACGATCGGAAAGGCCAGGACGATGAAGGTAGTGGGGAAAACGAAGAGGATGAGGGGTCCGATCAGCTTGACCGGCGCCTCCATGGCCTTCTTCTCGGCCCGCTGAAAGCGCTCGGTGCGTCGCTGTTCTGCCTGGATTTTCAAGACCTGGGCGAGACTTGAACCCATTTTTTCAGCCTGGATCACCGAGTTGACAAAGCTGGTCATCTCCTGGATATTTATTCGTTCCGCCAGTCTCTTCAGGGCATTGGCCCGGCTGACGCCAGCGCGGAGATCGCGCTGGACCACGCCGAACTCATTGGCTAGAGGGCCGGCCGGGGCCTTCTTCCTTGCAAGCTCCAGGGCGCCGGAAAAATTGAGTCCGGCCTCGACCGCCATTGAAATGAAATCAAGGTAGGAGGGCAGGGTCCGCAGCACCCCGTCAACCTGCCGTTTCCTGATATCGCGCAGCCAGATATCCGGGTAAAAATACCCGAGAAGCGGGAGGATGGCGAAGAATGCCGGATTCCACTCATGGATCATCGTCAGCAAGATATAGCCGATGACCAGGATAGAGAAGGACGCCACAATTCGCAGGGCGATGAACTCCTCGGCGATCATCAGATACGCCACCCCGTGCCGCCGCAACCGCACCTCGACGCGGCCCAGATAGGAAAATGGCAGCAGAGCGCAGACATGGTAGGCGATGACCCTGACCAGCGGCCAGATGAACCACAGGAGCCAGGGCAGGGGATCTTTAAACTCCCGGTCCTCCCCGGGAACGAGGATTAAGAGCCGGTTCAGCCAGAGAACCAGGAAAAGAACGGAAAGTCCGGCACAAGCGGAGATGAGAATCGGCGTCATATGTCAATCTCGGTAATTTTACGGATGACCAGAAAACCCAGAACCTGCATGACCAGGATCAAGGCCAGAACTGCCCAGCCGATTCTGGTGGTGAAGAGCATGCCCATGGCTGTCGGTTCGAGCTTCATCAGGATGACGACGAGGACCATCGGCAGCAGGCTCATGACGACACCCTGTAGTCGCCCCTGAGCGGTGAGGCTGCGGACCTTTCCTTCCATGACCAGTTTACTGCGCAGGGTTGCGGCGAGTTTATCCATGTTTTCTGCAAGATTGCCGCCCACTTCACGGGAGATGCGGACGGCGGACAGCAGAAGGCGAAAGTCCTCAAGGGGAATCCGCTGCTCAATATGGTTCAAGGCGGTATCCATATCGACACCAAGCCGGATTTCCCGAAGCAGCAGGCTGAATTCCTGGGAGAGGGGTGGAGAGCTCTCCTGGATCAGGGAGTCGAGGGCGGTGGTAAAACTGGCCCCGGCCCGCATCGAAGCGGAGAGCATGATCATTGCATCCGGCAGCTGTTTTTCAATAGTCTGCAGCCTGCGCTTGTAGAAAACCGAGAGCAGCGTGTAAGGGGCGGCGATGGCTAATCCGAGAGTAATTACGCCGAGCCACAACTCCCGCGTCAGTATCCACACGGTCAGGGGCAGAAACAGTATCAAAGCGAAGTAGAGGTTCAGCCAGCGGCTTACGTCGACGAAAACGAACATCTCGGCAAAGCGGCTCTCTGTAACGACAGCCAGGTTCTTCCGGTAATCGACGACTCGCGTCGACAGGTGCTGCAACAGCAGCCAGGCAAACAGGCCGCCGCTGATTGCCGCAAGTCCTATAATGATGAATTCGCTGATCATGGGTTCGTGAAGATGCTCATGTCGACCTGCAGCCCCTGTTGCTTGAGGCCTTCGTAAAATTCCGGTACCCGGCCGGTGGCGACGAATTCTCCGACCACCTTGCCGTCACCGTCGAGTCCGTGCTGATTGTAGCTGAAAATTTCCTGCATCTGCACAATTTCGCCTTCCAGACCGGTGATTTCACTGATGTGGGTAACCTTGCGCGAGCCGTCCGAGAAGCGGGAAAGTTGGACTATCACGTTGACCGCCGAGACGATCTGTTCCCTGATGGCCCGCTCCGGCAGGTCCATGCCGGCCATCATAACCATAACCTCGAGCCGGCTTATCAGGTCGCGGGGGCTGTTGGCGTGGACAGTGGTCAACGAGCCGTCATGGCCGGTGTTCATAGCCTGGAGCATGTCCAGTGCCTCGCCGCCGCGGCACTCACCGACGACGATTCGGTCCGGCCTCATCCGCAGGCAGTTGCGAACCAGATCGCGTATCGACACCTCCCCTGCTCCCTCCATATTCGCCGGACGACCTTCGAGACTGACCACGTGCGGTTGGCCGAGTCTCAGCTCGGCGGAATCCTCGACGGTGATTATCCTTTCGTTGTGCGGTATGAAGTTCGACAGCACGTTGAGAAAGGTAGTTTTGCCGCTGCCGGTGCCGCCGGAAATGATAATGTTCTTGCGGTTGTGGACAGCCGTATCGAGAAAGCTCACCATTTTCGTGTCCATCGCGCTAAAGGCCATCAGGTCGTCGGTGGTCAGCTGTTTGCGTGAGAATTTGCGGATGGTCAGGCAGGGGCCTTTAATCGCCAGCGGCGGGATCACGGCGTTGACGCGGGAGCCGTCGGGAAGGCGCCCGTCGACCATCGGCGAACTCTCGTCGATGCGGCGGCCGAGCGGCGAGACGATCCTTTCGATCACCGAACGTACCGCGTCGTCGCTGCTGAAGGTGACCGGGCTCTGTTCAAGCCTGCCGTGACGTTCGATATAGATATCGTTGTAGCGGTTGACCATGATTTCGGTCACCTCCTCATCTGCCAGAAAATCCTCGAGGGGACCCAGGCCGACCGCCTCGTCGAGCACTTCTTTGCCGAGACGGAGCCGGTCGAGACCGGGCGGCAATTCCTTGTCGAGTTCGGCGATAATCTCGCCGATCAGGCCCCTCACGGTAGTCGTCAGTTGAACAACATCCATGGATTCGACGTCGGTGCGCCGAAGGTCCATGGCCTGCATGAGCTTACGGTGGACAAGGGTGTGGAAACGGAAGCGTTCGCCGACATCGACTGCCTCGCCTGCCGTTCTGGTCCTCACCCCGTAGGTGCCTTTCCGGTCGTCCCCTGCATCCTCGGTTGTCATGCGGCGCGATTCTATTGCCGCCGCAGGATTGTCCTCGGAAATTTCCTCCTGCACTGGAGGAGGTTGCTGAATATGCGGAGCATCAACCACAACCCGCAGTCGATAACTGCTGAGGCTGACGACGTCGCTGCCGGTAAGCGGGCCGTAGTTGGCGACCGACCGGCCATTGACCTGCAGACCCCCGCCGCCGCTGATGTCGGTGACGAAGACGCCGGTGCCGTCCTGGTCGAAACGGGCATGGCTGGAAGCGATTCGCCAGCCATTGAGGATCACCATGTTCTTCGATGAGCGGCCTGCCGTGCAACTGCCGCCGGGGCAACTGTACCGTCCTGTCTCTTTGCCGCCGCTGTCCTGAACTACGATCTCGAACATCCTTTTCTCCCTATTCCAGTAAACCGCCGCCGCCAATGATTTCGTGATAATGCCGCTGCATCGCATCGGCCGTCTCGAGCCCTTCCCGGTTGGGAACCGAAGAGGCATCGTAGACCTGGGGGGTGACTAAAATCACCAGCTCCGACGTATCGTTGATGAAAGCCTTGCTCCGAAAAAGGGGGCCGAGGATAGGTATCTGGCTGAGCCACTTGACATTATTGTAGTTCTTTTGTGCCGACTCGTTCAGCAAACCGGCGATGACCAAGGTTTCCTGAGCCCGCATGCTGATGTCGGTACTGGTCCTGCGGGTAAAGAAACCGGGGAACCCAAGAGAGGCGACCGCCACGTCGGGCATGCTGACCTCGGTTTCGATATGGGCGAGGATATTTCCGCGATCGTCGACTATCGGTTCGATATCGAGCGAGATGCCGTAACTCTTGTATTCAACAGTAGTCTGGCCAAGGCTGGAAACGATCGGCATCGGGACCTCGCCGCCGGCAAGAAAAGAGGCTTTACCGCCGGATCGGGTGCTGAGTCTCGGCTCAGCCAGAACCACCGTATCGCCTCTGATCTCGAGCAGGCTGATTATGTTCGACACCCCGGTGGCGATGCCGAAGTACCCTGCGCTCGTGGTCAAATCCTTGACACCTGCCTTTTTAAGGGAATTGGGAGGTGCCTGGTTGCTGTTGAGGATGGTAGCCCCGTTGCGCGAGTGCTCAACCCCGAACTCGAAGCTCGGTCCGGCCAGTTTACTCAGGTCCCAGTTGATGCCGAGTTCTTCCTGGGCTTTTTTCTTCATCTCCATGATCCGCACCTGCATATAGATCATCTTACCGGCCACGGCTTCCTGGGTGCGGGTCATATCCATCAGGTCCGGGTACTTGTCCTGGACGATCTTAATCAGGTTGACATATTCCTTACTCACTTCCCCGCTGATCACCGTGCGATTGCCGACTACCTGGATCTCCGTGCCGGGAATTGAGGCAAGCAAGGTCCTTATTTCCTCGTGATGGCTTTTCGGGGTAACCAGGTCGAGTACCCCTTTGAACTGGCTGACAATCCTGGCTAGCTGATCGGCATCTGTGGAAGCTACCTGCCCCTTGAGTACGGTCAATTCGCCGATGCGGATGGCATTAACTCCCGGCACCTCTTTAAGCAGGGTACTCAGTTCCTGAAAATTTGCCTGATGTTCGTGCTCGCGGATAAGGACGTCAAACTCCATCTCCTTTTCTTCGTCAAGCCAGATATGCATCGTGGTTGTACCGGCGGCATCTCCCATCAGGATCAGCTGACCGTTCGGAAGGATCGAATTGCTGGCCACCTCGGGATTGCCGATGGCGACTCGCTCGACCCGCCCGATCTTCATTACCTTGATCTCGCCGACATAGAGATCGATTGTTTCCCTGGCTGAACTGTTGACGGCGGAAAAGAGCAATATGGCAAGCGACAGCAGGAGCAGGATGTTTCTGCCGGGTAAACTAGTGCAAGAGGACATATGAATAGATTTCCGTAGAGTTTTTTTTATCTGACTTGCCCTGTAGCCTGTCCAGGATTACTTGTCATCGATCTTGACTATGAACGTCTTGGCGGTGCCGTCAGCGCCGGCCCCGCCTACTATATATTCAACCTCGTAGTTGCCTTTCCCGGCCAGGGGCCGTTTTTTTGCGTTTCCAGCCATGAGACCTGCGGCAAAGTTCGCGACGCTGTCCGCTTTTACCCCGGCAAGTGTTATATCCGCAACAGTCCCGGGGGGCTGGATCCGGCCATCCGCGGTCATCGTTTCGCCGGCGGCAGGCCGGCGCAGACCCTGATCCGCCAGCTCCACATCGGCGGCGCTGAGGGTATGTCCATCGGCGGCGATCAAATTGCCGTCCTTGTCCACATGTACCCCTTCAAGGATCTTGCCGTCTTTGGTCCGGACGGTGCCATCCGGATCGATGGTCACCAGATCACGGGCGGTAAGGGCCTTGCCGTTGCTGTCGATGATCGTGCCGTTCGGGCCCAGCCGCTCTCCATGACCCGCCAGCACCACTTCGGCGGCGCTGAGGGTATGTCCGTCGGCGTCGATCAGGTTGCCGTCTTTGTCCACATGCACCCCTTCGAGGATCTTGCCGTCTTTGGTCCGAACTGTGCCGTCAGGATCAACGGTTACGAGATCTCGGGCCAGGACCACATGCCCATCACCGGTCACCAGGGCTCCAGCCGCGACTGCCTGTCCGGCGGCAAGGTGGACGGTGCCGTCCGGGTCGACGGTGATATCGCCGGCAGCGAGGATCTTACCGTCACCGGTCCGAACCGTGCCGTCCGGAGCGAGTTTCAACCCGGTGAGCACATGACCGTCCGGCGTCATGATACGGCCATCCTTATCGACCAGGAAACCGCCTTTTGTGGTTTGATAGCCGTTGCCGGTGAGGACATTACCCTTGGCGTCGACCAGGCTGTCGTTCTTGCCCCCCACCAGAGTGGCGGTATCTATGGTGTTGCCCTTACTATCGCGGATATGGCCGGTGGAATCGACTGTGAGATCTCGTCCGTTCAGAACTACACCGTCTTTGGTTACAAGCAGCCCCTGGCTGTTGAGGTGGACATTCGGGTCGGTGATAACCACACCGTCACGGGTGACCAGCCGGCCGGTGCTGTCCTTGTGTACTCCATCGAGTTCGCGGTTGTGCAGCTTGTTTTCGGCGGCCTGACGCAGGGCGGCGGCATGGCCGAACAGGTCGGTCATGGTCAGCCGTTCGAAATCCGGGTCAGTGCTGTCTTTGACATTCTTCAATGCTGCAATGATGGTCCCGCTGTTATCGGCAAGACTGAGGAGGGCAACATCCCTGGGGCTCACCTCCAGGGTCAGGGTGGTGTAGGACTGACTGCGGTCATCGGTGTCCAGCCGATTGAACTCGTCTTCATTGGGACGCAGGCCACTTTTTCCGGTGGCGAGAACCAGAACGTTTTCGAGCACCGGGATAACCATTGTCCCGCCGCTGGCATCGGCCTGAGCATCACTTGCCTCAGCCATACGTGAGTACAGGTCAACCCGGTTGCCCGGCCGGATCATCCCGGAGATGGAATTGATTTCGTCCACCTGAATGGTGACCGCCCGGAAACCTTCGCGGACGGTTGCGGCGAAATCTTTCGGGATATCCAGATCGATCACCTCGCGGGTGAGCATCTTGCCTTTCCCCAGCCCCTTAATCAGCACGGCGCCGGTGATTGCGCCGAATTCATTCGGCCGGATCGCGTCGTCACCGACATACTCACTGGGGATAGCCCGCACGGCCATCGTCTGGCTGTCGATTCTGGTACCTATCGGCAGATCATGAACGGCAACCACCACCTCGGTCATGTCCTTGGGTTTGGGGGTAAGAGCCTCCTTGAGGCGGTTTTCCTCGAAGTGCAGGAAAACGGCGGTACCCAGCCCGGCGAGGAGGGCAAAAAGTGTTGCCAGGAAGAAAAGCCGCCATGGCCCCTTCTTCACATTTTCTTTTGGTTCATCACCCATTGTAGTTGTCCTGTCGCATGAATTTATCCCAATGAAGAGTATTTCGGTATGTGTGTCTGCATTCGTTCAGAGCCTATTCCTTCAACATGTTCGATACATCCGGCCAATGCGGCTTGTAGGGTTCGGGGAGGGAGGGGTGCTCAATGAATTGTTCGAGCGCATGCAGCGCATCCATGGCCTCCTTGACTGCTTTGGCATCCCTCTTCACCTCCTCGTCGAAATCACTGGTAGGCGGGTCGGAGATTGCAACACCAAATGAATAACTGCTGTATTTGTTCTGCATCATGCCCCTGACCATGTTAAAGGCGGAAGGAGCGGCGATAAGGGCCGAGACTAAGGCACCGATCACGATCAGGTATTCGACCACCGACTGGCCGTGCTGGTTTCGCAGCAGGCGCCTTGTCGTTTTCGCTCTGTTTTCGATCATTGTCATTTCACTGCACCATGTTGATGACGACCTGCGTGGCGCCCTGCTGGCGGCTGATGACCAGGTGAGCCTCTTCCGACCCTTTATGGAAGATCAGAACCTGACTTTCGATCCTGTTGTCTTCCGTCACCCGCTGCCATCCCCTGCCGATAAAATAATCGGTGTAGAATGTGCCGTTACTGGCCACCGAATAGGTATTGCTCAGCAGCATCACCCGGCCTTTCTTCCCCAGGTCACTGGACACCATGTCGTTGACGACCCGGCTGCCCTGCATCATGGGCACATTCGTCTGCCGCGCCTTCTGACGTTTTATCTCGCTCAGGCCCAGATAACCGGTGGCACCCGCCCCGAGATCCCTGATCTGAACATACTCAAGCTTTTTGCCCTCAAGCCGGGACAGAACGGACCAGGGCGGCATCTCTGCTTCCCGGCATCGTTTTTCCCCCGCCCCACAGTTCCACAGTGAGCGGAAATGATCGAGTACCGCTGCGGCCGGACGGCTGCTGACCAGGTGGAGAGCTCCTGTGGGCAGACCGGCTATTGCCATGTTCCCGCTCACCTCACTCACTTCGATCCAGCCAGGCGGACTGAATCGCGGACCCTGAGCTGCTGCTGTCGACCAAAAACAGGAGAAAAGGCAGATGAACAGCATGCAGGTCCGACCAATCATCTATTCCTCGCGATAATAGTACAGACCATCATTTTCCCTGGTCTTTCGCCTATCACCCACCAAGTGCTCGTAGGGAATGGGGTCATCCTGCATATGGCCGAAATCCGGGCCGTGCGGCAGCCTGAAGTCGATGGGCATGACATGTTTTGCGACATTTATCACACGCTGGAGGATATCGACAACTCCATTGAACAGCTTCGATACCGGCGAGAGAAGGGATGTCACTACCAGGCCTTTAGACTCGGAGGAGGCGTTGTCGGTCGATCCCGCGGTCCATCCCCGGGCAAGGACAGAGGCTTGAGCATTGATAATCATCAGCTTGCTCGGGTCGGAAGCTGAAGCCGGATTGCTGATATCCGGGACCACCTGCCGGCTGGTGCGGACATCTACCTGAAAATTGCTGGTGAAATTGCCGTTGCTGTTGAGGGCATTGAAGTCGGCCTTGACATGGAGCACCTTCAAGAGCTTGCCGAACGTTTGGGTGACCATGTTGATCAGACTGAGCAGCCGATCAATAAGGCCCAAGGTTGGGTCGGGGCTGCGCTTCTCAACAAGGCCTGCATTTTGATTCAACATTCTCGGGCTGAACAGGGTATCGCCACGATGGTCGATCCACAGCGGGTTGAGCTCGAGCGGTAGTTCAGTTCCGTAGTGTGGATCGGTAATATCGGAAAAAAACAAAAGGTTACCCTTTTTCCGGGTATCAAAGAATTCCCGCTTTCCCGCCCTCTGCTTATCTATCAGGCTCTGCATGAAATCAGTCGTCAGCTCTGCCTTGTCGTACCATGCCGTGTACTCCCAGGCCTCGAAGCGAGCCTGCTGAACGCAGGCCTGCTTGATGTCGATATATCTACCTAGAAGCGGGATCAGAAGAAAAAGAGGTACCAGGACAAACGAGGCAATAATGGTGAACTCGGTGGCAGCCTGACCCTTGCAGCCGTTCTGCCCAGTGACCTCCGGGCGGCGATTCACAGCAGTACTCCCATGAGAGCAGTCAGTTTTCCTATCCACAGCTGCAGCTTATCTTTCAAATTTTTCATCCCCGGCACATTCTTGGCATCCTCATTGCTTAGCCAGATGACATTTTGCTGCAGGGCAAGACCCAGCAGCCGGTCGAGATTTTTGGTCTTGACCAGGCGGGCCTGCCAGAACGGGCTGAACAGGTTGTCTTTCTCGGTCTTGCCGTCGTTGCGTCGGAAATAGGAGATATCGTCGGGTCGGCAGTGGTACACCTCGGCTTTGGCGAAGGCGCCCAGCGAGCCGTCGACCTCCCCGGCGTAAGGCAGGTCTAAAGGGGCGGCAAATTGCGGACCCTGTCCCTCGATATCTTTCATCGGCCGGATTACTCCGATCAGAAAGAAAGGGGCGGTGAAGGGCAGGATGTTGCCGCCCTCTTTCTTCCCCGGATCAACGTCGCGGTAACCCTGGAGGTTGGGATAGCTCTGAATCTTTTTTCCGGCAATCTTGAGACCGGCCTCGGACCAGCCTCCCCAATACTTGTTGGCTGCGGCTCCGCCATAGGCGGGCGGACTGCCGTACTGCCTGAGGGTCCTCGGCATGTCGTCAAGATTCAGACTCTGTTCGACGCCATTGGCCTGATACGCTCCGCCGGCCAGAGGAAGACTCGGCAACTTGAAATGCTGTTTATAAGACTTCACCAGCGGGGGTTTAATGATCACATCGATGGCATCCTCCCAGGAGGCGGTGTCGACCCCGGACCAGATAAAGGTGTTCTTTCCTTTCTTGTAGCGGATTTCCGAACCGCCTACGCTCTCAATGCCGTAGGTGAAGGTGCCGGTGATCTTAGCCCTGACAAGTTTGATGTCGATCCCCATCGACGCAGTTGCTTTTCCCTTCAATGCCCAGCCGCGGTCCTGGCTGATCCCTTTGCTGTTCGGCGTGGTATCACCGCTCGAGAAAGCATCGCGACCTTCGCGAATGGTTGCGGCCAAACGACCCATGCCGTTCCGGTTTTGCTCACTGCTGCCGGCGCTTTTCAGGGCATAGCGGCTACTGAATCCGTCAACATAAGAGGCAATATGACCGGCCAGGGCGACCAGGCCGATGGGTGACAGCTGAGCTCCCTCCTTACTGGGCCTGAGTCTTTTGATGAAGTAGTCTCCGGGAGTGCCGGGGACGTTGTCCTCAAGGCTTTTGAAGATGGCATTGGTAAAAAGCAGGATGGTGGTCAGATGATAGATCTCCTGGCTCAGCGAATAGACCGTGTTCACCATGGAGATACCCCGAGTGGCAAGTGGTGCGACCGCAAGGAGGCCTGCCGTCATCGTCTTGCCGGCCGTCAGAAATCCAGCCCCAACGGCATTGAGCGCCGCCCCTGCCTCGGCCAGAACAATGGTTGAATCCAAAAGACCGCCGAGCAACTCAAAGGCCTCACCGATGGCAACGAGCTCATCCGCCCAGCTCAGCAGTCCGACCATCTGGCCGATGGCCACCTCGTTGGCGACCATCGCCCTGTTGGTGTAGGCGGTAAAGTTCATTGCCCGGGCTTCAAGGGTCGAGGCGGTATAGGCGGCGCTGTCCGCCCCATTCTGGAGCTGCATCTTCTCGGTGGTCAGCTGCCCGGACTTGAAGAGAAAAGCCATGGACAGCAGGATGACCCCGAGAAAAACCAGAACAAATACCACCGCCTGACCGCTCTGGTCACGCCGGAGGTTCATACGACCGCCATATCCGGGTTGAGAATGAATGCCGGTTATTATCTTGCTGCTTCTCATGAAGTGTGAGAAAGATTATTTCGCCGACTGACCTTCAACATACGTCTTGAGATTTCTATCACCTTTACCAGCCTCATTCTTTGCAACGCCAGCCGCTGTTTGGGCGGCCTTGACCGCATCTACAGCTTCTTTCTGGTTTCCGGCGACCGATTCGCTCATCGCGGCGGTCTGGTTGCGGATAGTCTTGCCGAAATAGGAAAAGCCGGCGATGGCGGCGATGGCAACTAAGGCAACTATAATGATGTATTCGGTCATCCCCTGTCCGCGGTTGTTGCGCAGCAATCTCATGTTTCTCTCCAATTTGCGAAAATTCATTTTATGACTTGTGTTATGAGCAGTTAGATTTCCTTCATCGGAATACTCCCAGTAATGATCAACTTTAGCAAAAACGAAAAGACAAAGTCAAAAAAATCATTCAGAGAGGTTGCAAATTCTAGAGAAATTCTTAGCCACCTTTCGGAAACATTCTCCTTGGGTCGCTTTTTATGGAAGAGGGGTTTTGAGGAGAGATCGGGTGCAAGCCGACCAAGGTTTTTTGCAGAGTTATCCGTACGTCAGCATTTTTACAGGGCTATGCGCCTCTGCACGACGGGGTTTTCTACCGGTACGCCGATTCATCGGCTACTTGTCGGCAATCCTCCACCTGGAATAAAGAGTCCTCAACCGACCAGCGAATATTCACGTCCCAGAGCAGCATGCCAAACCGGCTTTTATTCTCCTTCTGACTGGCCGGTCGCGGATCATGACGGATCATCTCTTCAATCAACGCCCTGATGTTTCGTCCCGTTTTTTCCTGATACCGGCGGCAGAAAGCCGACGGTTCAGCGCTGAAGACAACCGGCAGGTCCGACTGATTGCCGTGCGCATAACCGCCGCTTGCCGAGGCAATGCAATCGCTGTAGGGAATATAGGGCTTGATATCGATCACCGGAGTCTGGTCAAGAATATCGATCCCCGACAACTCCAGATATGTCTTCCCGTCGACATGGATAACCGCCTCAAGCCGAACTGCCGAGAGCCCCAGGTGATTAGGGCGGTGGGGACTGCGGCTGGCGAAGACCCCTACCCGCTTCTGCCCCCCCAGCCAAGGCGGCCTGACAGTCGGCTTCCATCCTTCCACCACAGTCTGATGGAAGAGAAAATGGATCCAGACATGAGAAAACTGCTCCAGCCCGCGAACCATTTCCTCCCGGTTAAAAGGCGGAAACAACTCCATACGGGCCGTTGCCGCCCGAACCATTCCCGGTTGCCGGGGAATACCGAATTTTTCCGGAAAGCAGGAATGGATCACGCCGATCACCGTGACACTGAACTCCTTCTGTGACATTTATCTTTTTCTCGCCGTACTTGATGGTGCGTTAATGGGAATCTACTCAGAGCATAAACGGTGTCTTGCCCTCATGTCCGATGAACTCCTTGTCGACCGAAGTGAATATTTCAATAATCTTTCCTTTGGTTTCCATGGTGTTGCCTACGTTTTCATGCTCGTCGAGTTCGTACAGTTGAACTGTGGCCGTTTCTATTTTGGACCTGAGCTGCTCCATCTTGGTATTGAGTCTGGCTTTGCTGTCGGAAGTGGCTTTTCCTGCCTGTTCTTCGAATTTTATAATACCGCTTTGCCATTCTGATATCTTACTGTCAATAATATCTCTGTAAGTCGATTGCATTGCGCGTCCTCCTTATTTTTGATTCTGAAGTCCCGTGTACCGGACGGTGCTGCGTGTCGTTTTCTTTACTATAAATCGAAAAAAGGTGAGGAGCCAAAAAATGTTTATGAAACACACTGTCGACCTGTCATTGCAGGATGAGAACCAACAGCTTGGTGAAGAGGATCATGCCGATCAGGGCTATCGGGTAAACGGTCGCATAGGCAGAGGATGCATAATGGGTGGAGGACAGGTCGGTTGCAGCGACTAACCCGCCGGCGGGAAACAGAATCGGATATTCTAGCTGTTCCATGCACGACCTGCAATGAATTTTCCTCAACGTCCGGCAAGCGTTTCCGGCAAACCATGTTGCCTGTGACCTGATCGTCAGTTGTATTACCTTGCTCGAAACCTTACTCCTGTGGTATCAGTCAGGCAAACAAGTTTATCGAACCAGTCACCTTCGGCCGGCAAGTGTTGTATTTTCCATATCCGACGAGTGACCTTCTTTTTCGATGAGGTAATAGACACAATGAAAGTTGGTATTATAGGCCTGCCCCAGACAGGCAAGAAGACCCTGTTCCAGGTTTTGACCGGGAGCGAGTTGCGCGAACAGGCCGGGCCGGCAAAACCGATCCCGGGGACCGCCGAAATACGCGACCCGCGTTTTGATAAACTCGTCGCCATGTACAGTCCCAACAAGGCGGTACGGGCGAGGGTCGAACTGGTGCTGCTGCCGAAGATGGAACAGGAAAGCATCGCCAAGGGCGATATCTTCAAGGAAATTGTCGATGTCGACGCCCTGTGTCATGTTATCCGTGCCTTTGAAGACGATGCCGTCTATCATGCCGCAGGATCGGTCGATCCGGTCAGGGATGCGGAGATGGTCATCGGCGAGTTGATCCTGCATGATCAGATCTTTGTCGAAAAACGCATCGAACGCCTCGAAACAAGCTTAAAAAAAATCAAGGATGACAAACACGTCAAAGAACTTGAGCTGATGCGGAAGATGCAGGCTCACCTGGAAGAAGAAAAGCCCCTCCGGCTTCTTGAACTGAGCGATGAAGAGGAATTCCTCATCCGCAGTTATCCGTTTATCACCAGAAAGGAGCTTATCCTGGCTTTCAATGTCTCGGAAGACCAGCTGGGAGACTCCGCACTTCTCGATAAAATGGCAGAGCAGTGTCGCCGGGATAAAATGGAGGCGATGCTCGTTTCCGCCCAGGTCGAATCGGAGATTGTCATGCTCGACTCCGAGGCCGAAAAGATTGAATTTCTCCAAGACCTGGGCATCGATGAGCCGGCCCTGGGAACCTTGACCAGACTCTGTCTGCAGGCACTCGGCCTCATTTCCTTCTTTACCGTCGGTAAAGACGAGGTGAGACAGTGGCTGGTTCGCCGGAATTCCCCCGCCCCCGTAGCCGCAGGGGTTATCCACTCCGACCTGCAGCGCGGCTTTATCCGGGCGGAAGTCATCAAGTACGAAGAACTGATGGAGTACGGCAGCGAAGCCGAACTGAAAAAAGTAGGAAAGATGTACCTGCAGGGAAAAGATTACATTGTCTCGGACGGTGATATTCTCAATATCCGCTTTAAGGTCTGAAGGCCGGGAACCTTCACATCCGTGAAAGAGGTCGCCTGCTTCATCAGTCCGCATGGTTTTGGCCATGCGACTCGGGTAATTGCCGTACTCGAAGCGCTTCGGCGACTTCAGCCCGCTTGCCACGCGCATCTTTTCACCACGGTACCGGAACCGCTCTTCGCCGGTACCCTGACCAATTACAGCTACCATCGTGAGCTGGTCGACATCGGCGTGGTCCAGAGTTCGGCACTGACCGTCGACATTCCGGCGACCTGCCGAAGGCTCGATGATTTTCTGCCGTATTCCGCCGATCGCCTGGTCGAACTTGCTTCCCGGTGTGCCGGATGCGCTTTCATTCTCTGCGATATTGCGCCGATGGGTATCGCCGCAGGGCGACTGGCTGGAATCCCCTCGATACTTGTCGAAAATTTTACCTGGGACTGGATTTATGCTCCTTACTCCCGGCAATATCCCGAGCTGCAGCCCCATATCCAGTTCTTTGGCTCGCTTTTTCGGCAGGCCGATTACCGCATTCAAACGGAACCACTCTGTAATGTCAGCCCTCGGGATATGGCATGCGGACCGATTTTCAGGCGAACCCGTGCAACCGGAGATCACATTCCGGCGCGGTTGAACGTTCGGGGAAAAAAGCTGATTCTTCTCACTATGGGAGGAATTTCGCAGGACCTTCCGGACTTGAGCGGCCTTGAACAACAATCCGATCTTTTCTTTGTCATACCGGGCCGGCAGGATGCCGTGCAGATCGGCAAGAACATTCTCCTGCTGAACAGAGACAGCGACCTGTATCACCCGGACCTGATAGCTGCCGCCGATCTGGTGGTTTGCAAGGCAGGATATTCGACTGTCGCCGAATGTTATCAGGCCGGAACCAGAGTCGTCGCCATAGGAAGGGATGACTTTCCGGAATCGCAAACACTGCAGAGATATGTTGAAAAAGTGATGGGTGGAATATCGATTTCACCGGAAGTTTACGGAAATGGCGGCTGGCTGCCACTTGTCCGGGAGCAGCTGTCCCAACCTCGTCCATCTCCGGCCAAGGAAAACGGCGCAGACAAGGTCGCAGCGTTTCTCAGCGGTTTATTGTAAAGCGTGGTTGTCGTTTACAGCTTGCGACAAGGCTTCACGATTTATTTCTATTGCCTCCCTGGGAAAAAGTGACAGGGAAAGCCATCGAAAAAAGTATAATACGTTCGCCTGTTCTGGTGCTGATATCTGTATGAAGACTCTTGACTTCAATGTTCACGATATCTTCAATTGACTGCACCAGCAGGGTGCGTCCTTGTTCCAGCAGGGCGATGCGGATGCGTTTTATCAGCTCCCCCCCTTCCCTACGATTAGGAGCTTCAGCCAGTTTGAGTTCCGCCTGAGTAAGTACGTTTTTCAGCCGTACCAATATCATATCATCAACAAGATAGGTCCTGGCCTCCAGGGGTCCACGTCCCATGAACTCTTTTTCAAAACGAATAATGGCTTCGGTAATTTCAGCTTCGATTTGACCTTTACTTTTATTCATTTTTTGAAAATATCCATGTCAGGATGTTTTTGTAACGCTATTCCATGCAACTGCAGGGACCTGTTGCATGGAATAGCGACTTTGTTATATCTTCCATTCTGTGAAGATTACTTCCATCGCTGCCCACATCCCGGGCAAAAGTTTTGCTTTTCTCCACTGGCCGGTTCTGCACAATTGGGGCATATCTTTACCATTGGACCAAGCTCAATTATCAATTCACCTTCTCGGACAGGTACCATTTTTTTATCTTCTTTATAGTCTGCAAATTTAACAATCCTTTTAACAATTCCGTCAATTGCCGAGAGCACGGATTTTTCCTGTTTCATAATAGTGATATTACAGATTTCGTCACCTTTTTTTACAACATCTCCCGGGTTGACATAGACTACCCATAAATCGCCGTTTGTAGGGGAGGCGATATGATACGGATTGGTCTTGTCGGCCATTTCCACGGATGTTGCTTTTCCTTTGACGGCATCGGCAATTTTGACCGGATGATTAAATGTCTCGCCGTCCAGGATATAACGTACAAAACTCACGCCCTGATCGTCTGCTTCCGATATATCTATAATGGTCATTTGATGTGGCTTTCCGTCGCTGTCATTGAAGTTACGTTCGGAGCCGGGCGTAATTCCCTCAAACCATATGTCCAGAGGCAATCTGTTAGGATTTCCAAATCGTTGGCGGAAGAGTATTGTTTTTAAGGCATCACCCGGATGATTCAGGTACATAAGCAGTTCATCTTGCGTGGGATCACGCTTGATGTGCAATCGCAATGCTTCACATTCCTTATCAATATCAATGTCTTCTATCGTAGCGAGTGGTGATTGATCGGTCCGCTCGCTGATCATTTTTTGGTAGTTGGAGCCAAAAGCACTTTCGTACACCCATTCAGCAGGAAACCCCAGGGGCAGACGACCAAATTTACCCAATAGAAGATTGCGGAACGCATCATTGCTGTCCCTGTACAAAATGAGCCGCTCTTCTTTATGTACAGCGTCGATTTCTTCCTCAGGCACCCCGGCAATCGTTTCAATTACGTTGACAAGATGCTGCACTTCTACTTCTCCACCTCTTTTAAATGCAGCACTTACTGCGAGAAAGGCGGTGTTCCATGTGATCTGGGATCCCGGTGTTACATCATGATATCGAACTATCCGGCGCGTTCCTGCCAGAAAGCGAAGCATATAAGGAAGAAGGTGGATATAGCCCTGCTGCATAGCCCCTTCTTGTGAGGATGAAGTAGCACCGCCCGGCATGGCATGATCAACGACATCATGATCAATGCCCTGGAAATATGGTGCTGTGTAGCGATCATAATAGGGCATCATCTGTTTCAGAACAAAACCGGCATTGCGGATACTCTCTTTGTTCAGCGCCGTTTTCAACCCCAATTCACCTTCCATGTATGCTGCTGTTGACAAAACCTCACCTTGGCCGTACCAGCGGACTGCCGCTCCTATGCCGGTATCGACAATATGTGCGCCTGCCTGGGCGGCTGCACCGACAGCGGGCACAAACAGACCATCCGTGCAATGCCGGTGGTAATGAATGATCAACTCGGGATATTCCTGTTTTATTATTTCGACGAGTTGCCGTATAAACCTTGGTGGGCAGACGCCAGCCATATCTTTTAGACCGATAATAAAACTCTTCAAGGACTGTGTCTTGCTCAGGCCACTGACAGAACTCACCATCGAGACAATCGCTTCGAGCACATTCATATAATGCGGGATGTCGAAACCTTTGGCCCAGGAAAGAGCAATCGCCGGCTCAAAGACATTTGCAGGAGAGTTAAGAACAACCTCGGCAATCGGTGCCATATTTTCGACGTGATTTAAAAAATCGAAGCAGCGAACGATGTCGTAATGCTCGCAAATCATCTCCCCTGTCAGCTGCATGAGTTTTCGGGATTGTGGTTTATAACCGAGGAGGTTGGTCGACCGGACCAGGATTTGTTTTGGAGTTTGGGGGGCAAAAAGGTTCCACTGCCTGGCCTCATTAAACGGATAGGTCATGTTGGCGAGCATGGCCACATGAAAGTGGGCTCCTCCGCCATTCTCCAGAGAGAAAAAACCGCATTCATCAAGATATGGTCCAACAATGGCATCTTCCGCCAAACGAAAGCGGTTGCCGGTATTCGACTGAGTAATATCTCTAGCTGTAGTATCGGTAAAATGCACCTGCCCGGTGTCTCTTACATAGTCAAGGAGTGCTTTTCGATCACCTCTTGGGTAGGGCGACCGGTATTTGGATGATGTTGTTTTTGGTAATGCCGGCGTGAATTCTCCCAGTCGCTTATCCTCACGTCCCCGGTATTTTCCCAGTCCTACAAAAGGGTTGTGACCGATAGCTGAAATCTCAGCGACAAGTCTTGACAACCTGACATGCTCCGCTTCTCTATCAGCATACTGCAATAAATATGGGTGGTTGGATATGAATTTAGTATCGCATTCACCCTTTTTAAAGAGCGGGTGGTTTATAATTTCCAGATGGAATGGTATGGTCGTCTTCAAGCCCCCGATAATATATTCACGCAGAGCGCGATTCATAACCTCCAACACCTTAGACCATGTCTGACCATAAGCTATAAGAAGTGTAGCCGCCGAGTCATACTGGGGAGGGAAATCATAACCTGCCGAGATACAGGAATCGAGTCGTATGGATGGACCTCCGGGTGTGATATAGCGGGTAATTCGGCCGGCGTTCGGCGCAAAATTAGCTTGTGGGTCCTCACAGTTTATACGCACCTGCATTGCACATTGACCTGGTTTGTTCTGTTCTTCATTCACTCTCAACCTGGCTCCGAAGGCAACGGCAATCTGTTCTTCAACCAGATCGATTCCGTATCGGCACTCTGTTATACCGTGTTCTACCTGAAGGCGGGTATTGATCTCGATGAGATACGGCGTACCGTCGGCATCCAATAAAAATTCAACTGTCGCCAGAGAGTGATATCCTGAGCTGAGGATGAGTTTGCGAGCATAATCCTTTAAGAGTGTGCGAAGTTCCGGCGTCATGCCTGGCCATGGGGACGGTGTAATCTCCACAAGCTTTTGATGGTTTCGCTGGACCGTACAATCACGTTCATCAAAAGCGAATACATTTCCATGCCTGTCGGCAATGATTTGGATTTCGATATGTCGAACCCGGGTCAGCATTTTTTCTACAAACAGGCGAGGGTTGCCGAAGGTGGCATGGGCCATGGCTGTCGCCTTCTCGAAGGCGCTGTCAAGCTGGGACTCATCGGTGATTTCGTATATGCCCCTGCCACCGCCACCACCTTCGGCCTTGAGCATAACAGGCAGCCCTATTTCTTTTACGAGTCTTTTGGCTTCGGCAATAGTAACAGCTCCATCGGAACCCGGGATGGTTGGAACATTTAATTTCCGTGCAAGTTTTCTGAGTGCTACCTTGTTTCCCAAAAGTCGCATTGCCTCAGTTTCGGGACCGATAAAAATGATATTATTCTGAGCACACTTCAATGGAAACAGGTCGTTTTCCGAGGCAAACCCCCAACCAGGATGAATAGCTGCAATATCTCTTGCTTTGGCTTTTGCAATGATTAGGTCAATGTCCAGGTATGCCCGAGGATTTTCGCCTAAAAGAATGAGCTCCTGGGCACCTGAGGTGAACGGTGCACTTTTATCTACATCCGTTGCCGTCAATACCGGAATGGCCCCGAGCTCTCTAATGGATCGAGCGATTCTTCGGGCTGTAATTCCCCTGTTGGCCACCAATATTTTCTTGTTCACAATGGTGTGAAAAACGTTGTCAGTCGCACTTTCGTTCATGGCATGATCCCTTATTATTTTATTAATTAGCTAACGGGTAAACAGTCGCAGAATGAGTAATATGTACTCCGCTTTTGGTTAAAAGTTTAAGACCTCCATCTGGTGACAAACCGAGTATTGTTGCTTCAAGCGGTTTGCTTTTGTAATCTTCCACCAGGGCATGGTCACCGATAAATGCCAGCGATTCATTGATATTGGCGATTACATCGGCAATCTCAGACATAATTATTGTATTGAAAACACTTCGCCCTGTCTTCACAAGGTGTTGCCATAATAACAGCGGTTCGATATCGATACCAAAATCCTTCAGGCACGCCGAAGGTATACTCTGTTGATTGCGGATTTCAAGCTTCCCCGGACATGAGACCAGATTGATTCCCACGCCGACCATGCAGGTGTCACCTCTTTGTTCCACTAAGATACCGCCCACTTTTTTTCTGTTGATGATCAGATCGTTGGGCCATTTCAGCTTCGCCTCCACGCCAATGTCCGCAAGGCCTGCGACCAGCACATAACCCATCAGCAAAGCGAGGTGATTCGAGTGGGGCAGGGCTGATGCGGGTAGATGCAGGGTGCCGTAGATATTTCCAACCGGCGAGAACCATACCCTGCCCAGTTGACCTTTACCTGCCCACTGGCTTGCAGCGAGAACCGATCCCCACTCCGGCAAGAGATTTTTCCGGTAAAAATACCAAGCCAAATCCATGCTGGATGAACAAGAACCTGCAATGAAAAGACTGTGCTCAGCAGGCGTGTCCGAGATCCAACACTTGCTTGCAGCCCCTTCTGCGATAAGCGATACTCGGTGCCATGAGGATTTTTTATCGAAATTCAAACCCAACCGGAGAAATTGTTGGGATTCATACGTTTCAAAACCTGTGGATTTTCCTTCTATGCTGGTTCCCCAGAGTATCATTTTGTCCATAAGGCAATAGTCAAACCGGCTGATTGAAGTTTTCGTTGGAGGCCACCTCCTGCTCCCCGTCTTCAGGCAGCCTCCATACCAAATTCAAAAGCCTTAAGGTTGGTATCGATAAATGTCTTTTTAGTCTTTTCCCGGATAACCTGCATGAAGAGATCGGCAGAAAGATCTATGGCACCACTCTTTGCCAGAGCTCCCAGCATGACCATATTTAAGGAAAGGGGAGATCCGGCTTTGACAGCGAGAGCGGTAGCATCAAAAGCGATTAATTTTCTCACCCGCCCTTCCAGTATTTCAAGAGCTCTCCGTGTATCCGGGTATTGGGTTTTGCCCAGGGCCACTGTATAGGGAGGCACAGGAGCGGTATTGGTTATTATAACGGATCCTTTGTGGCATTTCCCGGCTGACCTGACGGCTTCTGAGGGTTCGAAGGCAAGGAGCACATCAGCGTCACCGTCGGCTATACAATAGCTTTTGCCTTCTCCCATCAGCACCATCGATTCAACAACACCACCACGCTGGGCCATGCCATGAAATTCCGACATCCGTACTTCCATATCGGCAGCCAGGGCCGCTTCACCCAAAACTCGGGCTGCCAATATATTGCCCTGTCCGCCTACCGCTACAATCATTAACTGAGTGGCTTTCATGCTCTTGCCTCCTGCTTAAATGGCCGAATTGCGTTTTCCGGGCAGAACTGGACACAGAAAGCACAACCCTCACACCGATTAGGATCGATAAATACCCGTTCGTCTCTTAGGTAAAAGGAGGGGCACGCCACTTTAGTCACACAATCACGGTGATTCTTGCATTTGTCTTGCACCACGTGATATGGTTGCTTTTTCCTGTAATTCGGCAGCACCCTCTCCTGGAGAGGACAGGGAGCCTGGGCGATGAGTACCGAGACTCCTTTGAAATCAGCTACCTCCCTGACAGCTTCGATCATTTTGCGATGTTTCAGCGGATTAACCGTAACTACCTTACTTACGCCAAGACCTTTTACAGCCTGTTCAATAGAGAGCCTGGTGTGGGGCAGGCCAAGGTAACCGACGTCAACTCCGGGATGAGGTTGATGTCCGGTCATGGCCGTTGTCCCGTTATCGAGGATGACCAGGGTAAAATCGTGGTTGTTGTAAACCGCACTGGCGAGCGGTGAGAGACCGCTGTGAAAAAAGGTCGAATCACCGATAAAGGCAACTACCTTGCGTCCGGTAGCCCTCGCAAATCCTCCGGCCGAGCCTACGCCGGCCCCCATGGCTATCAAAAAATCGCCCATCTTGAGTGGAGGCAGGACACCCAAAGTATAGCAGCCGATATCGGTGGGGTAGATAGCATCATCGCCAAATATTTCTCGTACCGCAACAAAGGTTGCTCTATGTGGACAGCCGGCACACAGGTTTGGTGGTCGTGGCGGAGCCTCCGGAAGATCGTCGGTTTTGATGGGCAGAGCTGGAACCAGGGAAAGATCGAAATACTTAGCTATCACCTGTTTCACCAGGGCCGGATCAAACTCGAACAGCCGGGAAAACAGACCCGTTCCCTTTCCCTGGATCTCAACCTGCCGACCAAACTTCTGGGCACAATTTCTCACGGCCTCTTCCAGATACGGTTCACCCTCTTCCGCCACTAAGACCTTCTCGCACCCATCTATAAAACCGCGGATAGCCTCGTCAGGTGCGGGATGAGAAAAACCAATGCGCAACACTCGAAAACTTCCCGGCAAGCCGAATTCGGTTATTGCATCGCTGACATACCCGTAGCTTACGCCGTTGCAGATAATGCCCCACTTGCCGTTACCTTCAGTGGTATTCCAGGGACTCCGGTTGGAAATATTGAGAGCCTTATCGTAATTTGCCAACAATTTTCGATGAAGATTGCGGGACACCGAAGGTATGCAGACATAAGAGGAAGGATCTTTGACAAAGGCACCCTTTGTCTTGCGTTCCGGCAGAAAGCCTAAAGAAACCACGCTGCTGGAATGGTTAATCCGGGTTGTGGTACGCAGGATCACCGGCTCCTTCAGTTCCTCCGAAAGTTCAAAGGCATATTTAACCATCTCTTTTGCTTCGGCCACGGAAGATGGTTCAAGGATGGAAAGGCCGCTCAGTTTGCCGTAATATCGACTATCCTGCTCATTCTGGCTGGAAAACATAAAGGGGTCGTCAGCACAGACCACTACCATGCCTCCGATAATCCCAGTATAGGCAAGGGTGAGGAGTGCATCAGAGGCCACGTTCATCCCTACATGTTTCATGGTACACATGGTGCGAAGCCCGCACATGGCCGCGCCGGCAGCCATTTCAAGGGCTACTTTTTCATTGGCGCTGTACTCGAAATAGAGGTCGCTTTCCTGTGCTATCTGGAAAAACTGCAAGGCAATTTCAGAGGATGGCGTGCCGGGATAGGCGGTCACAAAAGCAACCCCGGCTTCCAGCGCACCTCTGGCAATGGCTTCGTTGCCAAGCATCAATATTTTTTTGTTCGGTTGATCGAGCAATAGGTGCTGCATTATGTCTCCTTTTGTTCTTGAAATCTGACCAGCACCTCTCCGGCCTCAACCGGCTGACCGACCATCATTTTTATTTCAGCGATTACACCGTCCAGTGGCGAAGCCACACCGCTTTCCATCTTCATTGACTCAAGTATGGCGAGATTCTGGCCTTTATAAACCCTTTCACCCTTCTTTGCCAATACAGCTACCACCAGTCCCGGCATAGGGCAGATGAGTGTCCTGTCCGCATGGCGATTTTCCCGTACGGGCATAAATTTCATCATGTGCCATTCCTTTGGGGTGTAAATTTCAAAAACTTGCGCAATACCGCTGAAAGCGACAAAAATATGAAACTGTTCCACCCGTAGCCTGAACCTGTGAGTTCTGCCGTCGATCCTCAGCCTCAGCCTCCGGCGATAAAACTCTAATTCCGGCGGTTCCACTATATATCTGTGTTGGCCGATACAGAAAGTCCATGGCCGTCCAAGGGGTGCGGATTCGAGCTCCACACTCAATACTTCATCCCCGGATCTGACATAATATTCATACACATTGCCGACAGCCTTCTTCGCTCCAATTCGAGAAACCATTGGCTGTAGCGATTCGCGAACAGCAAGCCTGCGGGCATGGTAGATAAGGGTAGCTGCCAGCGCTGCATAACGCAGCCGCTCAGGATCCGGGGCCTGCCTGGCCTGATCAGCTTCAAAATGTCTGTCGATAAAATCGGTATCCAGCGAACCATTGGCGAATTCAGGGTGACAAAGGATTCTGCTGACAAAATCGATGTTGGTGGTCACTCCCTCGATATGATAGCCATTCAGCGCCCCGATCAGCAGAGTGCGGGCTTCATCCCTATCCTTTCCGTAGCAGATGGTTTTGGCAAGGAGCGAGTCGTAGTATACCCCGACCTTGCTTCCCGTTCTAATGCCGCTATCAACACGAATACCTTTGCCTTTGGGCTCAGCATAGCGGGTTATCATGCCGGTGGAAGGGATAAAGTTTCTGGCGGGATTTTCAGCACAGACACGGGCCTCCATGGCCCAGCCGCGAAACGTTACACCATCTTGGTCAAAGGGGAGCGGTTTGCCGGCCGCAATCTGCAGCTGCAACTCCACCAGGTCAAGCCCGGTAACCAGTTCTGTAACCGGGTGCTCAACCTGCAGGCGGGTATTCATCTCCAGAAAATAGAACCTCCCACTCCGATCGAGAATGAACTCTATCGTACCGGCATTTGTATAGTGAGCGATTCTGGCCAGGTTGCACGCCGCACGGCCCATACTATGCCGAAGTTCAGCGGATACAGCTGGGGATGGTGATTCCTCTATTATTTTTTGATACCTCCGCTGAATAGAGCATTCTCGTTCCCCCAGGTGAATGATGTTTCCATGACTATCAGCCAGTATCTGATATTCCACATGCCGTGGCCGCTCTATATAGCGTTCCATGAAAATACGGCTGTCACCGAAGGCCTTGCTTGTCTCCTGGCGACAGGCTTCCAAGGAGTCTTCCATATCTTCCGCTTTGAACACCACCCGCATCCCTTTGCCGCCACCGCCTGCCGCCGGCTTCAGCAGCACCGGGTAACCGATACTCCCCGCCACCGTGAGTGCCTCATTAACCGTATCTAACGCATCGGTATGACCCGGAATGACAGGGAGACCAGCTCGGACTGCAAGTTCCTTCGCTGCAATTTTATCACCCATCAGAGCGATGGCTTGAGCTGAAGGGCCGATAAAAACAAGGCCGGAAATCTCGACGGCCCTGGCGAACTGTTGACTTTCAGATAGAAATCCATAGCCGGGATGTAGAGCTGTACAGCCTGATGAAACTGCTGCCGAAATTATCTTCTCCGCGTTGAGGTACGAATCCCTAGAATGCGGCCCACCAATATAGACGGCTTCATCGGCGAGTTGCATGTGGAGACTGCGGGTATCGGCGTCCGAATACACCGCCACCGTGCCGATACCTAAGCGCTTGCAAGTACGAATGATACGAACTGCAATTTCGCCACGGTTGGCAATGAGTATTTTATTAAACATATCACTCCTCACAACGGGATATTTCCGTGTTTACGGGCAGGAAGTATCTTCTCTTTCCCTTCCAGCATCTGCAAAGTACGAATAAGGCGGTGGCGCGTGTCCCTTGGAAAAATCACGTCATCCAGATAGCCGCGCTGGGCGGCAAGAAATGGGTTGACTGTGGTTCGTCGATAATGGTCCATTTTGGCTTGCAGCATGGCCTCCGGGTCTTCGGCTGCTTGAATTTCCTTGCGGTGAATCACTTCGGTAGCACCTTTGAGCCCCATAACTGCGATCTCGGCCGTCGGCCAGGCGTAATTCACATCACAATGTATATGCTTGGAATTCATCACCAGATAAGCGCCACCATAGGCCTTCCGCACGATAACCGAAATACGGGGAACCGTAGCCTCGGTAAACGCATAGAGCAACTTGGCACCGTGGCGGATGATGCCGTCATGTTCCTGGTCCGGGCCAGGCATAAATCCAGGGACATCGACCAGGGTAATCAAGGGGATATTAAACGCATCGCAGAAACGAACAAAACGACCGGCCTTCATTGAGGCATCGTTGTCCAGAACACCAGCGAGTACTGCAGGCTGGTTGGCGACCAGACCGATTGTCTGTCCGCCGAGTCTCCCTAGTCCGCAGATAATGTTTCGGGCGAATTGGGATTGAACCTCCATGAATTCCGCACCATCCAGAATGCTGTAGATCAGCACGTTCATGTCATAGGTTTGATTTGGATTTTCAGGGATGAGATAGTCAAGCGCCGGATCGATACGGTCAATGGGATCGCTCAGATCTAAAAGTGGTGCACGCTGTTTATTGTTCGATGGCAGGTAGCTGATCAGGCGACGGATTTCCCGCAGACAAAGAACATCGTTTGGCACAGTGAAATGTGTAACCCCGCTCTTTTTGGCATGGACCTCTGCTCCGCCCAATGCTTCTGAGGTAATGTCCTGATGGGTCACCGTTTTAACCACGTTCGGCCCGGTAACAAACATGTAAGATGATTCCTGGACCATAAATACAAAATCAGTGATAGCCGGGCTATACACCGCTCCGCCGGCGCAGGGCCCCATAATGCATGAGATTTGCGGCACCACTCCGCTGGCTCTGACATTACGGTGAAATATTTCGCCATAGGCGGCTAAGGAATCTACACCTTCCTGAATACGAGCACCGCCTGAGTCGTTCAGGCCGATGATTGGTGCTCCGACCGACAGTGCCAGGTCCATTATTTTACATATTTTCTGGGCGTGCGCCTCACCGAGTGAACCGCCGACAACAGTGAAATCCTGACTGAATACAAATACTTCTCGCCCGTCAATAGTACCATGGCCGGTGATTACACCGTCACCTGGGAAAGTTTTCTGCTCCCCCGTGACCACTCCGCGACCTTTTTTTAATACATCGAACTCTTCAAAAGTGCCATCATCCAGCAGCAAGTCAATCCGTTCTCGTGCGCTCAGCTTTCCCTTGCCATGCTGGTTGTTGATTTTTTGTTCTCCTCCGGCGGAAATCGACTCCGCACGAAGCTGTTCCAAAGCCTCAAGGGTGCTACTGTATCGGCAATCCATCACTGTATCCTTTTACATAGGATTATCGGGAAAATGATGCGGCGTCAGTAAGGTATCCAAGAATGAACCACAATCGACAATTAAGCCGGCATAGCCATTCCGCGCATTTTCCTATACTCCTCACGCAGGTTGTTAGTTGCCCTCAATACGTCTTCCATGTATTTCTTTTCTTTGGTGGAAACAAACCGTAATGATCGGCAGTCATCCCTCGAGCGAATGATGCTGCCTGCCTCTACATATGAGAAACTATTGAGTGTTGCTCGAATGACAGTTGCACCCACACCAACCCAGACTGAAGACTCCACTGTGGCGCAATATAAAGTACAGCGCATGGCCAGGAAACAGTCCTCACCAATGGAACACGGGCCATGGATGGCGACTCCATGGCCCACTGTAGTTCTCGAGCCGATGGTCACTGTCTTGCCGCCATGGCTGTGGATAATGACCCCATCCTGGATGTTGACTTCTTCTTCAACGACAATCGGGGCTACCATACCGTCCGGACCCTGTTCGTCAGCGCGAATTACTGTCAGAGGAGCAATGAAGACGTTTTTGCCGATCTTTACATTACCGATTATTTGAGCGGAAGGATCAATGAGAGCTAAAGGATGGATATCAGGAAGGTCACCAACAAGATTTGGACGTATGTTTGCCGGATAATTCTTCATATTGAAACATTCCTTAAGAAAAGATTTTGCAGTACCCGCCAGGCAGGCTGGTTTGAGCTCACGCCTATCTGGCGGACAGGGCTACTATGCATGTATATTATTCATGAGAAATGTTGCGGATTTCGTCGTCGGCAGCTTCCACCTCCTCCTGCATCCGCTGTCGGAATGCCAAAAGTTCTTCCCGCAGACGAGGGTCCGACAAAGCCAGGATGGATACCGCCAGAAGAGCGGCATTTTTAGCACCGGCCTTGCCGATGGCTGTAGTCCCGACCGGAATTCCGGCAGGCATCTGCACCATAGAAAGCAGAGAGTCCAGACCACCCAGATCAGATGTAGTCATCGGTACGCCAAGAACCGGCAGGTGGGTGAAAGCCGCCAGTACTCCGGCCAAGTGTGCGGCTTTGCCGGCAGCGGCGATAATAATCCGGGTGCCTCGGCCCTCCGCGCCTGTCGCGAATTCATGGGCACGCCCCGGTGTTCTGTGGGCTGAAATTACCCTGACCTCGTGTGAAACTCCGAACTCCCGCAAGACCTCAGCGCTGTGTTTCATTACGTCATAGTCTGATTTGCTGCCCATGACGATGGTAATTATAGGTGTATTGTTGGTGGATGTGTTTGGCATGTCAGGACGCCTCCGCTAAAAAAAGGTTAACGTTTCTCACTTTAGTGGCAAATGCAGTCAACTCCTCTGATGCCGGTAAAAGCTTCAGAATATCTTCATTGTTGTGAACTGCGGTCATCGAAGGCACATGAAGAGCTGAAGGCAGGGTCACGCCGTCGACCAGCGCCTGATGGAGAATGACAACACCAGACCCCAGGGTGGCATTAAAAACTACGCTCTTGAAACCGATGAAACATTTTTCACCTACCTCGCATGGTCCATGGACGACACATCCGTGCGCCAAAGAGGCGCCCTTGCCAATTCGAACGGTGGAGCCGCCCAGGGCATGTATGATGACACCGTCCTGAACATTCACCTCCGACTCGATGACAATTGCATCAGCATGGCCGTTGACATTGGGCTCATCGGCACGAATGACTGCATTTGGTCCAACATAGACGTTTGCCCCGATCTCAACATTACCGATCACCACAGCTGAGGGGTGAACATAGGCAGTCTGGTCAATTTTCGGGGCTTGTCCTGCATGATTAGTGTGGATCATTGTAGTTACTCCTTTGTTTTCTAAGGTATACTTTTTTTTAAAAAAAAAAGGCCATGACTTGTTTTCGATGAAAACAAGTCATGGCCTTTGTATTTTTCAGCATCCTCCAGTACATCGAAGGATCCATCCTAACTCTCAGACTATATCGTGTACTTATCCTTCCAGTCGACTTCTCTACAGAGCTATCGCCCAGACTGATTAATTCATGATGATAGCATTTAACATTGTTTTAATCAAGCAACAATGTGTATCCGCTCATTAAACCCCACTCTCAAGGAACGGCAGGAGTAAAGGACAGCCTTCAGCTTTGCCGGTAGCAGCTTTTCACAATGCGGAATTTGCCACCAAACCAGGTCGGTTCAAAAGACACTGCTTTGTATTTGTGTTTGTTGGAATTACCCCTTATATTTCCACAAAAGAAGGATCATCCGGCAGAGGCATTACCCGCCATTCATCGCCTTGATGATCAAAATCGGCAATTTTCTCAATATCCATTTTTAGGTATTTGCCCTGGCCCTCAACCGCCACCTGGCCATCGGCAAGAAGGATCGCCCCCTCACCCTGAAAGGACCTCTTGCCTTCGGAAACTATCCTGGCCAAGACTCTGATTTCCTTATCGATAGGCACAGGCTTTCTGAGCTTCATCGAGAAATCCACGGTAACCCCCCAGATATTGTCCGAATACCTGAGCATTATCGCCCGGCCGATGGTTTCATCAAGGATCGTTGCAGCAATCCCGCCATGGAGACGCCCGGGATACCCCTGGTGTTCTTGTGCCGGGCTAAAAATGGCCATGAGCTGGCCGTCCTCAAGTTCAAAAAACCTGCTCTTCAACCCAAAGCCGTTATTCATCCCGCAGACGAAGCACATTTTTGAATTGGGTTGCTTTTTCATTATGTTCAGGCGCATTGTTTCTCTCAGTGAATAGCCGATTACCGAAAAACGGTACCGGACTCATCTCCTGTTCAGGTTGCATTCGGCCGTCAAGACCAGGGCATTATCGAGTTTTTTAAAGAAATTCAAAGCCTCTTGATTGCCGGGATCCAGCTGTATAAGCTCATCGTACATGGCAAACAGTTTGGTGAGAACATGGGGCGCCTCCTCCTCGCCGACACTGCCGAGAGCCTCCCACAGATCGTTTTGACTGCGCATCATATTATCTCCGTTCGCAGTGGGGGAGCGGTATGCTCGGCGGTCCGTTTACGAGCATCTCGGCGATGGTAAGTCTGACCTTCGGCACCAAGTGGCGTTTGTTCTCCAGCAGGCGGCTTTCCAGTAAAGCGAGCTGTCGCAACAGCGGTGTCCGCTCCACATGGGGTGCGGGACCTGCCGGCGACCGGCCGGCGACCAGTTCCTGACACCGGAAACATCCGGGAAAAGACATGGTTTGCCCGTCGGGCCTGATCAGCGACGCCGGAACCCCGTGTGTTCTGCAGACGAGTAAACGGTGTTCATAAAGAACGCAACGGCCATCCTCATTCAACGGACACATCACCTGCGGCCTGTCCCCTTCGCGCTCAGCCTTTTCGCACTGCTCCAGCCAGGTCCGCGACCTGGCGACAAGCTCCTCCTGCCGGAAGGGATCGAGTTGCCTGATCCCTCTCCAGAGATATGCCCACTCGGCATAAGTGTGGTGCAGAAAAAAAGAATCGCAGCAGTTGTCGGGACACCCGGTGCAGGAAAAGCTTAACTCCCCCGCCACCCGCTCATACTCCAGCTGGAGCTTTCGGTAAATTTCTTCCAGTTCGTGAACCAGTGGAACGGAAAGCACCACTTCTTTCATAACTTTTCCTCGGAAAAACATTGAACCTGATATGTTTCTATCGCCAGCCTTTTCTCCCGCCAGCTCTGTTCCGGCAATCCTGCCTTGAGGCAAAGATTGTTGAGAAACTGATCAGGTGAAGGGAGCTGCTGCCATACCTGCGGCAGGAAGGTGGCGCTGCGCCAACCATCGCGAAGGATCACGCCGTCAAATTCCGGGCGGAGTCTGGATTGCAGATCGTTGGAATTTTCATAGTCGATGGGTTGTGGAGGAGAGAGGATCGAGATATCGATATGCACGCGCTGCAGCTCCCCTGCTTTCAGGGGCGGGAATCGCTGATCGTGAAAAGCAGCGTTCAGTGTGTTGTTCCTGATTCCCTCCCAAAGCGTGCCGGCGGGAACGAGGTTTCCTATACAGCCTCGAAGATTTCCGGAAATTTTCAGCGTGATAAACGTCGCCATCTCGCAATGGAAGACAGGATCGTCCGGCTGTTGCGGCAATTCTCCGCCAGTCAGGCTGTTTTCCAGGGTTTTTCTCGCCAGCTCAAGCAATATCCGGCCCTGACCGGCATCCAGCAGACCCTCCATGATTACCACTCCACCCCCAGCATCATACAATTAATACCACTGCCGATACCGAGCAGTGCGCCCTTCTGCCCTGGCCTGAATACTCCCTGTTCGATTGCCATAGCCATGGTAATGGGTGCCGAAACTGATCCGACATTGCCGAGAATATCGAGGGTCGCAAAATTTTTCTCGGTCTTGAGTCCCAACTGCTCGAACAGCAGCTTGGCATGGGCGGAGCCTACCTGATGACAGAAGAACCGGTCGACATCGTCTGCCTGCCATCCGGCTTTTTTCGAGAACTCCCGCCATGTCATCTGAGCAGTCTCCACCCCCCGATGCAGCAGTTCTTCGGAATTTGTTGCCATGAGTGTGGTATTTCCGCCTCGTTGACCTCCATGGCAAAGATCGGAATGCGCCGTGTTGGCTCGCCATGCGCCATGAACCAGGCGTGGCTTATCTTCATCCTTTCTTGTCCGCCGCATATAAAGCCCCACCGCACCTGACCCTATGGTAAGTGAAGCAAACGCCGGTTTAATGCTTTTGCGGCTCAGCGACTCATCCCCCAGCAGGGCAAGCAGGGTCGATTCCAGCAGTTCTTCAGCTGTCTCGCCGGACACTATGAGACCGTTTTTTACCTGCCCGAGTTCGATCATATTGGCAAGCATCACCATCCCGTCGAGAAACCCGAGGCAGGCGTTGGAAATGTCGAAAATCAGCGCCTCTTGAGGCAAGCCGAGTTTTTCGTGGACGAAAGACGCAGTCGCCGGCTCCATCATATCTCTTGAAACGGAAGTGAAAATGAGGCACTCCACTTCACTTGCTGCAAGTCCGGCTCTCTCGAGCACTCGTTTACCGGCAAGGGTGGCGGCCTCGCTCGGTCTGGTACCTGGAGGCCAGAGGCGCCTCTGACGAATTCCGCTCATCAGTTCAAGTCTTCCGGCAGGAAGACCTAACCGTTCGTAAACGGGAGCAAGCCGCTCCTCCAGTTGATCGGAGGTTAAGATCCTGGAAGGAAGTTCATAGCCGAAGGTGTCGAAACAAACATTTGAATAATGTATCATAGGTGCAATTGCAATGACTTGTACCCTTGAAATCAGGCCTTATCATAAACCTCCAGTTGCCTGAGGATCTTGTCCTGGGTCACCGGCCGTTCCAGGTACGCGTCGAAACCGTACTCCTGTAATGCCGCGGAACCGTTTTCTTCGCCGACCCCGAGAATCAATGCCCGCTGTCCCGAATACTCTTCAAGTTGGCGAAGAATTTTGGCCGCCTTGATGCTTTCCAGCTGCGGTGTCGATACATCGAGCAAAATTAGATCGAAATGGGAGAGAGAGGCTTCATACATTGCCGATCGTCTGGTCTCGGCTATTGTGACCTTCCATCCCGACTCGATAAGGGTGCGGATAACGACACTCTGGCTGACCGGGTCACCGTCGACCACCAGCGCCCGCCTGGTGAGGAATTTGGCAAGTACTTCAATCAACTGATTCCTTTCCAGCGGCTTTGGCAGATAATCGTCCATCCCTGCCTGCAGACATTTTTCCCTGTCCCCGGGCATCGCCTGAGCGGTAAGGGCAATAATATCGAGATGACCGCCATGTTTGCGCTCATGCTTTCTTATTGCTCTGGTTGCTTCAAGACCATCCATCTCCTCCATCTGCACATCCATGAGAACAAGCTGATACTTGCCGCTGCACGCCTCTCTTACAGCCTCCCTGCCGTTTTCCACCGACGTTACATCCACTCCCAGTTGAGTTAGAATCGTCTCGATAAGTACTCGGTTTATAAGCTCATCTTCGGCGAGTAAAATCTTGGCGCCTTTCAGCTCATAGGCAACGTTTTCCGCTATGTTTTCAAGAGTGCTGCTGGTCCTTTCCGTATAACTGGAAATGTCGGATACCTCTTTGAACGGCAGGATAAACCAGAATGTCGATCCCCCCGGACCGCTTTCGACACCGATCTCCCCGCCCATCAATTTTACCAGCTGGGAAGAAACAGTGAGCCCCAGTCCGGTTGTTCCAACCGACAACGGCATTGACGAAACCGGAGCGTTTGGCCGATATTTGAAGTAGTGCGATATAAGTTCAAGCTTTTCAGGGGCCAACCCACAGCCCGTGTCACTGACACTGAACCGTAAAAGAAGCATATTGCCGGCATTGTATCCACAGTTCTCGATCTTGACGGCAACGGCACCTTTCTCCGTATACTTGATGCCGTTGTTCACGAGATTGGTGAGGATCTGCACAAGACGGTTCGGGTCGCCGTTCACAAATGCGGGAACATCCGGCTCAATGGTGCAGGTAAGATCTATGTTTTTTTCCTGAGCGGCAAGGTGCAACACAAAGAGGTCGTGATCGAGGCTCTCCTTGATGCTGAAATCTTCAGGTTCGATTTCCAGCTCTCCGGTTTCAATCCTTGAAAAATCAAGGACTTCGTTGACTACAACCAGCAGCCGATCAACCGACGAACTGACCATTTCCAGGAATAATCGCTGTTCTGAGGATAATTCGGTTTCGAGCACGAGATTGGTCATGCCGACAATCCCGTTCATGGAAGACCGGATTTCATGACTGACATTTTCCAGAAACATGCTCTTTACCCGACTGGCAAGTTCGGCTCTGGCAAGACCTGCTTCACAGTCGCTGCGTTCCGACACCTCCTGCTCGGCTCTCTTGCCGCTGATGATTGCCTGCACTGCCCTTTTTTTCAGCAGTTCGTTGGATTTTTTCTGCCTCGCCAACTGTTTCTGCAAATCTTCAACCTGCTGTTGAAGGATCTCGATTTCTGCCACTCCTCCCTCCCCCCTTACCTTGATTTTTCCGGACTCACATTTTGAGAAAACCCGCTTTTGGCACCATCCCCTCCGTTATAAGAGAGAATCTCTCCAAGCCCCCCCTCTATTATTCCGATAACCGTTGCGTAATCGATCCTTCCTCCGGCTGCCAGCTTATTCTCGATTGCCTTGATGTAAGTAGCCCACTCCGTTTCCCCCATGTTAAGAAGCAGCCCCTTGAGGCCGTGAAAAAATGCAACCAGTCGTTCATTATCTTCCGGTTCTTTAAGAATTTCGCCGGCACTTGACAGAGCATGCTCCAGCGACTGCGAAGAACTTGCAAGCATTGTTTCAATCTGCGTTTCATTGAGCATATACGTCTGCCTGAAATGGTCCCTCAGTTTGCTGAGAACAAGGGGCCCGGGAATAAACAAGCCATTTTTGCCGATTGTCATTTCCGTCTCATTCGACAAGGTTTTTATCACTCAATCAACCCCAGGTCCCTGATATGACCTATCAACTTTGTTCTATCCAGAGGCTTGGTGAGATACGCTTCACACTGGCCCTGTCGGAAGGCTTTCATGATGTTTTTTGAGTCGTCTATGGCGGTAACCATGATCACCTTGGTGGTATCGAGACCCTTCAGACCGCGTCTCGCCTCCATTTTCCGTAACTCCAGCAAGGCTTCCTGACCATCCATAACCGGCATCATAATATCCAGGCAAATCAGGTCATAGGGATCATTTTCATCAAACGCTCTTTCAATGGCATCCAAAGCTTCCCGTCCATTCACTGCCACATGACAAACCCCGTATTCCGATAACAGGGTCGACAGAAGCGATCTCGCTAAAAAATCATCTTCAACAATTAAGGTTTTCATCCTTCCTCCCTTTTGCGCAAAAGGTCAAACTCTCGAAGGACAGCTGCCGGGTGCGGTTTTTTTTCACCCTTTCTGTCTAACGACTCATAATATCATGATCGGGTTGCCAAGGGAAAGACAATACTAACACCCGGCTCGGTTCGAATTCACAAGGTGTGCCGAACCTCCCAACACATGTGGACTTTTTTATTCCGAGAAAAGTCAAAAGCCAGTGAATCTCTTGAAATATCCGTTACCTCATACTTTTCCAGAACAGCCTCGTCGAGTTTAAATCTCCGGAAATTCGTTGAAAAAATCAACAATCCTGCCTGATCGAGACGCGACATGGCTGCTTGAATCAAACCGGCATGATCTTTCTGGACATCAAAAACCCTTTTTTCTTTTTTGGTGTTGGAAAAGGTCGGCGGATCGATAAAAATCAGATCAAATGTCGCTCTGCAGTCCTCGAGCCACTGCCGGCAATCAGCCTGCTCCACCCGGTTGGTGACTTCGCCCAGGCCGTTTAAGGCAAAATTCATTCTTGCCCACTGCAGGTAGGTGGCGGAAAGATCTACCGTGGTTGTACTTGCTGCGCCACCCAGGGCAGCATGGACGGTCACGGTCCCGGTGTAGCCGAAAAGGTTGAGAAATCTCTTGCCTTTCGCCATCCTGAATATCCGCTCCCGAACAGGGCGATGGTCAAGAAATATTCCGGTATCCAGATAATCGGTGAAATTGACGAGAAAAGAGCAGGCCCCCTCCCTCACTTCATACATCTTCCGCTGATCCCCCTTCTTCTCGTACTGTTTTTTTCCCTTCTGGCGTTCCCTGGTTTTTAAAAAAACCCGGTCTGAACGTACGTTCAGAATATCCTTTACCGTTCGCACGGCGCTGTCGAACCTGGCGGCAGCAAGTTGAGGGTCGACAGTTTTCGGCGGGGCATATTCCTGGATGTGAACCCATTTGCCATACAGGTCGACAGTCAGATTGTATTCCGGCAGATCCCGGTCATACACCCTGAAGCATGTGATGCCTTCGCGGCCGGCCCATTTCAGGATCTGTCTGAGGTTCTTTCTCAATCTGTTGCCAAACTCATTGTCTTTTTCCTCTCCGTCGTTGGCTTTAAGCTGCCACTGAAAATCCTGGGGTTCTTCCCTGGAAACAATTGCAGTCAACAGGCGACACGGAATCGAACCGTTAAAAAGCCGATGTTTGGTCTGCCAAGGCAACCCAAAACTGTCTGTCAGATCCGGATTGGCGATAAAAACCCCGGCTCTCCAGCCTTGGAATCTCCGGCGCAGAACTCGTCCATACCCCCGATACAGCTGAGACACGACTTCTGTTTCGGAGAGCCGTTCACCATAGGGCAGATTGACGAGCAAGGTACCTTTATTGTCAGGGGGCCAAAGAGTGGCCAGCTCAGCCTGTTTCACCTTTATATGCTCATCGAGGCCGGCTCTTTCGATATTCTTCCTTGCCGCATTGACGACCACAGGATCGCAATCGTAACCAAGAATAACCGGCCAGTTTTTTTGGGTTCCCCGCTCCTCCCTTTCAATAGCCTCCGTTACGAGGGACTGCCAAAGGTTTTCGTCATGGCCCAGCCACCCCAGAAAACCGAAATACTGCCGCGACAATCCCGGAGCCGAATCGCCAAACATCATAGCCGCCTCAATCAACAGGGTTCCGGTGCCGCACATCGGGTCAACCAGCGTCCCCGGATCCTTCGGCCAGCCACTTAATGCGACAATTGCCGCACCGAGCGTTTCTTTCAAGGGCGCCCTGCCCGACTTATCCCGATATCCTCTTCGATGCAGACTCTCGCCGGAGAGATCAAGCGAAATCGTCGCGAGGTTTTTTTCTACATGGAGGTGAATCTGAACGTCCGGCCGGTCGGTTTTCACCGAAGGTCTCTGCCCTGTCCTTTCCCGAAAATAGTCAACAAGCGCATCTTTTACCTTGAGCGCCGCATACTGACTGTGAGTTATCACCGAATCCCCTGATAACGTGCAACTCACCGCAAAACAGGTATCTTCGGTAAGATGATCGTGCCAGGCGATTACCAGCGCGTTCCGGTAAAGAGACTCTTCTTTATCGATAAAAAATCGATCGAGCTGTAAAAACACCCGTGAGGCGTATCGTGACCACAAACAACAGCGATACGCAGAAGACAGGTCACCTCGCCAGCGCACGACGCCGGTACTGAACTGCACCTCCTGCCCGCCAAAATCTTCAACCTCTTCCTTGACCAGGGTTTCAAGGCCCGCTGCGCAGCCGGCCACCAGCTCGAAAAACACACCTGATCCGGCATGCCTTGTAACGCTTTCGATCATACTCTCTCCTCTTTGCAGGATCCCCCCCTTTTCGCTGAAACGGTTCTTCATTCAAAAAGCATAAGCAACGGATGTGTGGAGGAGCTTTCCTGACAGTTTGTTCTTGACCTCTTTATTAATACGGCTAAAGTAGAGCATTATGCGGGGTTTTCTTCACCAAAAACAAATGCATTTACCTCATTATATTTTTTTCCTCAGGAGAATTTATGGAAAAACGGTTTAGTACAACAATCATACTTTCGGCGCTCATCGGTTCACTCCTTCTCTTTAGCCCCGGCTGCAGCAAGAAAAACGTCATTCCTCCGGATACAGCCGCAGAATCGCCAACAGGCGGTCGTGATATCAACTACCCTTTGGCTGAAGGGGAATATTCGGAAGACAACCTCCCCAGAAGCGGCACGCTTGACGATAATATCCCCGGAGTCGGTTCCGAATTTGCAGCAGATCAGCAGTCCGATGAATATAAACGATTACATGGCAGGTGCTCCGCCAATCTTTCGCCCATATATTTTGATTTCGATCAGGCAGGAATTCGCCCCGACATGATCCAGACAATGGCGGAAAATGCCGAATATCTCCAGTCCATACCCGAAAGTATGGTGATAATTGAAGGAAACTCCGACGAAAGAGGTACCAACGAGTACAACCTGGCCTTAGGAGAAAGAAGAGCCATCAATGTTCAGCAATATCTTGCCAATATCGGTGTTGACTCCCGCCGTATGCGCACCCTTTCGTACGGTGAAGAAAAACCACTTTTCATGGGACAGGACGAAGAAAGCTATGGTTTGAACAGACGGGTCGATTTTATCGTCAAATAATTTCTCTGCGACAGTTCGGCCTCGCTCTCCTGTCGAGGCCGAACTTATATCGCTTCATTGAGAACCACCCTCATAATTCTTTTAGCGACCTCCTCTGCATCTATTCCGGTTGTATCGATCAACAGCGCGTCTTCAGCTTGTCTCAGCGGGGCGACTGCTCGGTTTCTGTCATTATCGTCCCGTTCCAGGGTCATTGCCAGGATCTGCTTGAAATCAGCCTCAACCCCATTTTCCCCCAACTGGCGAACCCGCCGTCGCGCCCTTTCTTCCGGATGTGCATCGAGAAAAAACTTATGCGCCGCATTCGGAAAAACTACTGTACCGGTATCGCGGCCCTCGGCTACTATTTTTCCGTCATGCCCGTAACGCTTCTGGATTTTAGTGAGAATTTCCCTTACCAGGGGATTTGCAGACACCCGGGATGCAATCATCGCCATCTCGGGTGTACGAATGGCCTCACTGACGTCTTCACCGTTTACCAGAACCCGCACATCGCTCCGTTCATCTGCGGCCGGAATCAATTCCAATTGCAAGGATTCGAGCGTTGCCCTGAGAGCAAGAGCATCGTTGAGATCAGTCTTCTGGCGGGAAAGATAGAGACCGAAAGCTCTGTACATGGCACCTGTATCGAGATAGGTAAATCCCGTTGCCGCCGCGACTTTTCTGCTTACCGTCGATTTTCCTACGCCGGACGGGCCGTCGATAGTGATGATTTTTTTCTTTTCAGGCATAGTCGAGATCAATTGAGACATTCAGCTAACGATTTGAGGAACCTGTTGTTTTCTTCTTCCGTGCCAACGGTAATCCGAATGAAATTCTCCAAACCGTATGCACTCATCGATCGAACTATTACCCCTTTTGCCAGCATCGCAGTATAAACTTCATCTGCTTTTCCCCGAACATCTATAAGAAAAAAATTTGCGTGGGAGGGATATGCCTTGCAGCCGAGCTTTTTAACCTCCGTGCTTAAAAAAAGCAGCCCTTTTCTGGTCCTGAGAATAGTTTTCTGGTAATGCTCCTCATCTTCCAGGGCAGCCAGGGCACCGACCTGGGCCATCTGGTTGACATTGAACGGCTGTCGAACCTTATGCAGACAGGCAGCTATTTCCGCAGGCATCACCCCAAATCCGATTCTCAGGCCGGCAAGACCGTAGGCTTTGGAAAATGTACGTAAAAAGACGACAGGGCAACGTCCCTCTGAATTACGGATAAGTGAATACAGATCGACCCGGAACTCTTTGTCCATAAAGTCAACGTAGGCTTCATCCAGAACAACAACCAACGACTCCGGAATATCACTGAGAAACTGATAAAGATCCACCGGTGCCAGAGCCGTCCCGGTTGGATTGTTCGGATTATCAAGAAAAATAAGCCTTGTTTTCTCTGAAACCATGTCCTTTATGATCGACAGATCATGCCTCATGTCCTTGAGGGGAACGACATAGTTTATACCGCCGCGAACCTGAACATTCTTTTGGTACATGAGAAACGACGGATGGCTGGTAATGACTTCATCACCCTCGGTCACAAAAGCTTTTACAAGCAAGTCGATTATATCGCTGGATCCGTTGCCAAGGACAATTTCGGCGGAATCGACCCCAAGTTTTTCTGCGAGAGCAGCTGCCAGGTAATGGCAGGAGCCATCCGGATAGCGATGCAGGTTCAGGAGTTCGGCCCGAAGAGCCCTCACCGCCTTGGGAGAGGGACCCCAGGGATTTTCATTGGAGGCCAGCTTGATAGAATTCTTTATACCGTATTCACGCTCCAGCTCTTCCAGAGGTTTTCCTGGCGGGTAAGGTATTATGGACGCTATATTTTGAGGAATTTTTATATTCAATTCAGCTCCGGGAGTGTTACCCAAGATCCAGTTTTCCACGTCCAAGTTGCAGGCCCTGTTCGAGATTAAAACCCGCTTTCAGCAACATTTCTTCTTGAAAATGGCCACCCTGCAGTTGAACGCCGACGGGTAACCCCGATTCGGTAAAACCGCCGGGAACGGACATTCCGGGGATACCCGCCAGATTTGCTGAAATTGTGAGGATATCGGACATATAAACTGCGAGTGGATCTTCCGTATTCTCCCCCATTCGCCAGGCAGCTGTTGGGGTTACCGGAGAAATTAAAAGATCGCAGGAATGAAATGCTTTTTTGAAATCATCGAGAATAAGGGTTCTTACCTGGGATGCCTTCTTGTAATAAGCGTCATAGTATCCGGAAGAGAGGGCATAGGTACCAATCAGGATGCGCCTTTTAACTTCAGCTCCAAACCCTGCCGAACGAGTCTTTTTATACATGTCAAGGAGGGTGTCGGCCTCCATGTCGCGATAGCCGTAATGAACGCCGTCATATCTGGCAAGATTTGAACTGGCCTCCGATGGTGCTATCAAATAATAAACGGCAACACAATATTCGGTATGGGGGAGAGAGACATCAATCACTTTCGCCCCACGTTGCCTCAAGACCTCAATGCTGTTGCGGACAATAGCCTCCACCTCCGGATCGAGTCCCTCGGTAAAGTATTCCCTGGGAACACCTACCCTTACTCCCTCCAGTCCATGAACGAGAGACGATGAAAAATCAGGAACATTCTGCTGTACCGAGGTGGAGTCGCGCTGATCGTACCCGCTGATGACATTCATCATCAAGGCGCAGTCTTCGACGGTCCGGCAGAGGGGTCCCACCTGGTCGAGAGAGGAGGCAAAGGCGGTGAGACCAAAACGTGAGACCCTTCCATAGGTCGGCTTCAAGCCGACTATCCCGCAAAGCGATGCAGGCTGCCGGATAGATCCTCCGGTATCCGAGCCAAGAGAACCAAAACATTCGTACGCCGCAACGGATGCCGCCGAACCTCCCGACGACCCTCCGGCAACGTATCCTTTTTTCCATGGATTGCGTGGAACGCCAAAGGCACAGGTCTCCGAAGTGGAGCCCATGGCAAACTCATCCATGGCCACTTTGCCAAGAATAACCGCCCCTTCATCTTTAAGCTTTTCCACAACGGTTGCATCGTAAGGAGGTATATAGTTTTCGAGAATCTTTGAGCCGCAGGTGGTTTTCAGCCCTTTGGTGGACAGCAGATCCTTTATAGTAAGGGGGATTCCGCAGAGCTTTCCGGCTGCCCCGGCTTTTCGCCTGCGGTCTGCCTCATCGGCCTGTCGGAGTGCTCCTTCTTTATCGATGGTTATAAAAGCACACACCTCTTGTTCAACTTCATCTATTCTCTCCAGGCAGCTCCTTGTTATTTCCAGGGAGGACAACTCCCCTTTTTCCATCATGGTAATGGCCTGGGCAATACTCAATTCAAACGGTTTCATTACAAACCTCAAAAGCGGGCAGAAAAAATCTGCACTCTGTTTTTCAACGGATAATAATCAGATAATCCTTGGCACCTGAAACATCTCTTCGTTGTGTTGCGGGCTGTTCATCAGGGCCTCATTCCGTGGTAATGACTCACGTACGACATCTTCGCGAAAGGCGTTACTGACGGAAAAAACATGGGATGTCGGGAGAATGTTGCCGGTGTCCAACTCACTGAGTTTATCGACATATGACAAAATATTGTCCAACTGTCCGGTCATTTTTTCAAGTTCTTCGTCTGTAAGGGAAAGCCTTGCAAGGTGAGCAACATGGAGAACTTCTTTTTTGGTAATCTTCATCGATAATAGAAAATAGTGTTACTTGTTTTTATTTTGCTGGTAAACATTATCCAGGTACTCTTGGGAGAAAACGCTCTTGGTCGGAGCGTAATCGACAATAGTTCTGGAAAAATATTCGACAATACTCGGTTCGAACTGGGTTCCGCTGCACATGAAAAGCTCCTCGACAGCTTGTTCCATGGTCATATTTCTTCTGTAATTCCGCCTTGAAGTCATGGCGTCATAACTGTCGACAACTATAATTATTTTGGTCAAATCGTCGAGTTGGTCTCCGGTAAGTCCATCAGGGTATCCTTTGCCGTCCATTCTTTCATGGTGATGCCTGATAATAAACTGCTCTTTGTTCATAAAGCCCAAGGGCTGAATGATATTTGCGCCCACACTCGGGTGCTTGCGAATAAGAAGCCACTCCTCATCCGTCAATTTTCCGGGTTTCTGGATGCAGGAGAGATCTATGACCAGTTTGCCGATATCATGGAACTGGGCGGCACGCCTGAGAACGAGGATCTCACTTTCGGTAAGTCCCATGGCAATACCCAGCATCAAGGCGTATTCCGTCACCCGCATGGTGTGTCCGGCGGTATAGTAGTCCTTCTCCTCCATGGCGTTCTGGAGACTGCTCATCAGTTGAACGGTAGCATTCTCCAGGCTGTTGCTGTAGGTAAGGAGAAGCTTGTTTTGTTCTTCAAGTTGAATGGCCTTCACTTGAATATCGTCTTCAAGAGCGGCCTTATACTGCCTTTCACGAAGAATAAAATTCCGTTTTTCAATCGCCCGGCGGATCTTGACATTGAAAATATCGAGATCCTCTATCGGTTTTGTCAGAAAATCGTAGGCACCCAGGTTTATCGCCTTTACGGCATAATCCATTGAGCCCGCTCCGGTAAGGAAAAGAACAGGAATATCGTAGTCTAAATCGTTCAACCGATCCATGGTTTCGAAGCCATCCATGTCGGGCATATTGATGTCGAGGATAATGACATCATAGCTGTCGTCTACTAAAGTCAGCACGTCCTTTCCATCACGGGCGGTGTCGACATTATGGCCAAACATCTCCAGTATCTTGGATACTGTCGTTCGGACCATGGCATCATCGTCTGCAATGAGTATTTTTGTCGGACCCTTATTCAAAACATTATCTCCGATAATCCTCCAAGGTTAAGAAGCTGATTGAGTCTACATTTTCCAATTCTTTTTTGCAACTTCCCGAACTCTTTCTCTTGCCGGATTGAAAGCATGCAGAGTAGTCTCATGATACGACATACAACAAAAAAACGCAGTTCCATTGTGCATGAAACTGCGTTTAAAAAACGTATTAAGGGTAGCCGATGTTACATCGGTACAATCAACTTGTTTGTCTCCTCGTTCCAAGTCACAACCAAGTACCACACAATCATCGCCGCTATAATAAGCAACAGGGTTGGTCCGTAACCTATCGCTTCCGGTAAATATACAGCCGATCCAAGCACTCCATCCGCCTCATACTCAGCATCCCGAAACCAGGCTGTCATAATAGACGAAGTAATTGCAAAAAATGGTACAACCATTATGAGTTTTACTTGTCCCTCACCCACCCGCCAGAGAGTTCCGGATCCGCATCCTCCGGCAAACATGGCGCCAACGCCAAAAATAAAACCGCCGACAACACCACCCCAACCGAAGGTACCCCTCACATAATGTCCTGCCGCAAGAACTGCTTCTCCCTCGGCCCGAACCGGTACGGCATACTTCAACACGGCCGCACCTATGGCGACTATTATTATGGATAGCATGACAGATTTGGCTAAGGTGCAGTCGCCCGTCATGTGTGGTTCACGAAAACCCTGGACCATGCACCAGCGTCCACGTTGCATGGTATAGCCGAGGCAGGCTGCAATGAGAATTACTCCGCTCAGTGATGCTATATAGTCACTGTCTTCATTGGCTGAATAAGAGTATGCCCCATAGAGTACTCCGAGAATACCGAGTACTCCCATTCCATAAATTACCGCAGAAGGAAATGAAATGGTTTTTGAGCCACCTTCTCCCCAACTGATGTGTTCCATTTCCAGATAGAGAAGTTTCAGACCAAGAATGACACCAAAAACGAGGCCAAACATCATGGCGAATCCGTTGGCGGCAAGGTTTCCTATGGCATTGTAAAAGCCACCGACATTGCAACCTCCGGCGAGAGTCGCTCCAATCCCCATCAGAATACCGGCGATAACCGCTTTGACCATTTCCCGGTAAGGGGGAACCCGTAGAGCAAAATCTTTGCCAAGACAGGCAGAAATAAAAGCACCCACCACAAAACCGATGCCTATAACCGAACCTGAATCGACAAAAACAGATGCCGGCGCTTCATCGTAATACGCAAAAATCCCCGCATCGGTTCCGAGTGTGGTTGCTATGCCGTACATAATCCAATCACCCCAGTTTCGAATGGCACCGACTGCTCCCCATGGTCGCCACCAGGCCATCATCATCACTGAGAAAAATGCTACAATAACTCCAGTCACATAAGGGTTCCACTCTTTCTCGCAAAAAAGAGCATACAATTCTTTCACTTTATTCCTTAGAACGGATTCTTCCCTTATCACTTCCACTTTATTGTCTAAAACAGATTCTTCGCTCATCAATAATCTCCCAATATAGAATATTTTTGTTATTAGAGGCGCTGGAAATAATACCAAATGATTACACACCCTCTTTTTTTTTGTCAAGATAAACGACTTAATCAATGAGTAATTACTACTTTGTAGTATGAAAAATATATCTAATTATTTTAGAGTTTTATAAACACATTTGTTTCATTACTTGACATAAATCAGTTGCTAAAGTATAGGTCAAATTATAGATTTAATGCATAGTGAACAAAGTGGAGTTTACCTACGACGCCTGTGCGTCTATCGTATATTCAACTCTTTTATTTTAAGGAGAACGACTATGAGTGATTTCAAAAAAGTTCCAGATGATGTTGTACCCAAAAGCATTCTTGATGCCAAAGGCCTCAGTTGTCCAATGCCGCTTCTTCGGACCAAAAAAGAAATAGGTAAACTCGCCTCCGGTGAAATACTTCAAGTAGATGGTACCGACCCGGGTTCTCGTAATGACATTCCCGGCTGGTGCGAAAGATCAGGCCATACGTATATAGGCGAAAAGGAAGGTGCTGGATTTATAAGTTTTTTTATTAAAAAAGGTTGATTGCTTTATCCTGAACCGTTTTAAAACTGACTCTAAAAACGATAGTGGTTACCACCTCGTTTTTAGAGTATTTTTTTATTGAGTGGCGAAGAAAGTTTTTCCCACCATTCATCTTGGAGGAAACTATTATGGCAAAAAGCTTAGGTATATTTGTTTCAACGCCTGGCAGCCTCAACCATGTAATAGGAATTACAAAAGCTGCGAAGGATAAAGGTTCAAAGGTAAAGGTTTTTTTTACCTGGACAGCCACCACCCTTTCAAAAGATCCTGCTTTTCCTGCGCTCTGTGAACTTGCCGATGATGTATCCATCTGTGTCGACAGCTATAAAAAACAGGGTTTTTCTGTTGATGACATCCCTGCCGGGCTCACTTCAAAAAAAATGGCCACACAAGCACAACATGGCATAATTATTGAAGATTTTGACTGTTATTTAAGTCTTTAAGGAGAATTTGCTATGGATTATAAGAAAGTTTGTCTCATGTACAGACATAAGGATTATGCTATAGACGGTATCCGATCTGCCCTGGGCTTGGCTGTCGAGAATATGTATGCATATGGCGTCGTCATGGACGTAGAGATTCCCAAGTTGGATGAATTGACGCAAGAAAGCATTGAGATGCTCCGTGACATGGAAGGTGATGTGTATTCCACTGTACCGGCTAATGTCGAAAAGAACGGTTTCGAGGCTCTTACTCTCGATGAGCTAGGCGAGAAACTCCGAGAAATGACGCATATAATCCCTTACGGTTTAAAATAATTGGTTCCAGGAGCTTCATATATGAAAATCTTGAATATCTATAAATCCGAACCGGATGCTACTGTTAAAAAACTGGTAGAAATAGTTACCCGGGACAGAGAATCGGAGAGCTTTGACCTTCACGTCGAAAAACCCGATTACGATTCCCTGGTTGACAAAATATTCTCCGCCGATCAGACCATTTGCTGGTGGTAAAACAACACGTCTGACTTGTTTCACTCGTTGAGCCCGATTGATTCATTGCTGTCGATCGGGCTTTTTTAGCAGATTTTCCATGATTATATCATGGATGAGCGGTCTGAACTTCCTTATTTGCTGCATATCGTTTCCCATAAGAACTCTGTTGGTAAGCAAGACTACTGCAGATCCTCTTAATATATCGAGCCAGAAAGAAGTTCCGGTAAAGCCAAGATGGCCTACGGACATTTCCGAAAAATATTTCCCGCTGCTTGAATTTGCCGAGGAAGGAATATCAAATCCGTAAGCCCTTGTTGCCCCTCTTCTCTTTGTTAAAAATTCTTTTATTATTGTATTGTCATATGCGGGATGGCGGCTTAGTCCTCTTACCTGCTGTAAAATATTACCGGTCAAAGACATCACTCCCGAGAGTGTACCAAAGAGACCTGCATGACCCGCTACGCCACCCATCGCACGACAATTATCATCGTGCACTATGCCGCATAATCTTCTATTTGACCAACCGCACCTTCCTGTCGCTACGCATACATCGGAATCCAGTCTTTGGGTATTGGTAAAAAAGAGTTCTTCGTGAAGACCCAAGGGCCGTACTATTTCGTTTTTCCAGAATATATCCAGAGGAAACCCTGTTATATTCTCAATTAAATAGCCAAGAAGGATAAACCCAAGGTCACTGTAGAGAGTGTACCCTCCGGGTCGAAACAATAATTTTTCTTGTGAAATTAAATAAATAAGTTTTTCCCTTCTTTCATACTGAGGGTATCCGACGAGTATCTCGTAATAGGGTTTATGCGCCGGCAATCCGGATGAATGGGTTAACAAGTGGGAAATACGGATTTGTCCCGCTTCTTTTCCCATTCCGCTTAAATAGGTACCAATTTCATCCTCAAGGGCAATTTTACCCTTATCTCTAAGAGCCATAATGGCAAGAGAGGTTACCAACGGTTTTGTCAAGGAGGCAAGGTCATACACCGATTTATTGTCTACCCGATAGCCTCTCTCATCTTTGTCGGTAAAACCACAGTGAAGGGCATCGCAGCATCGGGTGTCAGTATCGAATTTGAAATATCCGACTGAACATGCTGAAAAATAATGAGATTCCAAGGCGATGGATATAATTTTCCGTAATTTGTCGGACCAGGAACTGTCACCTTTTTTTTCCATTTTTCTTTTCTATTATTCTATTGAATATTTTGCCTATTTTTACTAGATTGTAAGAACACTTCATTTATTATATATCTGATTTTTCGCGGAAATGTGCTCATTTCTTGATATCCGTCCATTCCTTGTCAATCACTTATCAACAGGTTACCAACAGTATACTGTTTATTGATTGTGAATGAACTGTCTCATAATACTGTTCATAACTCATCATCAACAAAAAATAATTTTAATGAACCTTCTGCATGTTGAAAATAAACATTATAAATTCAAATACATGTGTTATTATCAACAGTCCCAGTACTCTTAATAACAATAAGAAAACAAATAAATAAGTAATTCGTAAAAAAGGAGTCCCTTCATGGCATTGAAATTTACCGTTACGAAGAACGATTTTCTTGAGGGCCTCAACAGTCTTCAGAACATAACCAATAAAAAAGGGACATTGGCAATACTTTCCAATGTCTTGATAGAGTCCACCAACGGTGGCCTTCTTCTTACTGGCACAGATCTGGAAGTTGGATTGCGAATTTTTATTAACTCGGAAATACAAAGTGAAGGCTCTCTTACCCTTCCTTCCAAGAAAATTTTTGAAATAGTAAGGGAATCCGGTTCGGAAATCATATCTGTTGAAGAGATGGACAACAGTTGGGTAATTATCAAGGCAGGTCTCAGTACCTATAACCTTGCCGGCATGCCATCCGATGAGTTCCCTGAATTTCCAGAATACGAGAAAGATACTTTCATTTCCCTTGAATCTCATATTTTTCTCGAGCTTATCGAAAAAGTCATTTTCTCCATAGCAAATGAACAAGAAAATATTTATTCTTTGACCTCGGTGCTCTTTGAGAAGGATAAAGTTGGGGATATCAATTACTTGAGGATGGTTTCTTCGGATGGACACAGACTTTCCATTATGCAGAAAGATGTAGCGGCAGACATCGATAAGCTTGTCCTCAACAATGTAACCCTGATTCCCAAAAAAGGTATTCAGGAGTGGAAAAAATTCTGTGAGAACAGGGACACGATTGATATATCCTTTGAACCAAAGCAACTTGTTTTGCGTGATAAGGGTGCAGTTATGGTAATCCGCCTGAAAGGGGGCGAATTTCCGCAATATACTGCGATTGTTGAAGCAATAGAACTCACTAATTGTTTAAAAATAAGCAGGATACCTTTTCTGGAGTCGTTGAAAAGAATAAATCTTTTCACCGAAGATATTTTTCATACCATTCAGCTGAAAGTAGAAAAAGATACAATGATACTTTCATCACAGAATGCAGATCTCGGTAATGCCAAAGACGAACAATCTATTTCGTACGACGGCGAACCGCTTACTCTGGGTTTTAACTGTAGATACTTTATTGAAACATTGGGAGTTATGGACTGTGAAACCGTTCAGGCATATATCAACACTAACAGCAGTCCATGCCTTATGAAATCAGAGGATGATACAGGTTTTATAAGTATCATCATGCCAATGCAATTGTGATATGTTGGGCTTCACAGCCCAACCTACAAAGCTGATTCAAAACAACGGTAACCTTTCAAACGGACACGAGAGTAGGTTGGCGCTGAACGAAGTGAAGCCCAACATCCCCTTTTTTATACATAAAGGAAAGAGTGTGACAGAAAATAATAACAACTACGGTGCAGAACAGATTCAGGTTCTGGATGGTCTTGAAGCGGTACGGAAAAGACCTTCTATGTACATTGGCAATACTTCGGAAGAAGGTCTGCATCATCTCATATGGGAAATTGTCGATAACAGTATAGATGAAGCTCTCGCAGGTCATTGTAGCCGAATTAGCGTCACCATTCATGAAGATAATTCCGTATCGGTTGAGGATGACGGGCGGGGTATCCCTATTGAAAAACATCCGACGGAAAACATGACTGCGTTGGAACTTGTAATGACAACCCTTCACGCAGGAGGGAAATTCGATCATTCGAGTTACAAAGTTTCCGGAGGCTTGCATGGTGTAGGTGTGTCGGTTGTCAACGCACTCTCTACTGAATTGACCGCCGAAATCAAGAGAAATGGCAAGATTTACCGGCAGATGTATAAATATGGCCAAATAGCCGATGAACTGACAATTGTTGGAGAAAGTGAAAGAACAGGGACAAAAATAACATTTAAAGCCGACCCGGAGATCTTTACCGAGACGACCGTCTACGTCTACGAAACAGTAAAGAGCAGGTTGAGAGAGCTCAGCTTTTTGAATAAGGGACTTCGGATCTACTTGAAAGACGAACGAAGTGGTGAAGAAGATAAATTTCATGCCTCAGGCGGTATCGTTTCGTATGTAGAGTATCTCAATAGAAACAGAACCCCTGTATTTCCGGAGCCTATTTACATTTCAGGTTCAAAAGATAATGTCGAGGTAGACATAGCTCTTCAGCACTTTGATGGATATTCCGAGAGACTTTTCTCCTTTGTCAACAATATCAACACGAGAGAAGGTGGCAGTCATGTTGCCGGATTTCGATCGGCACTGACAAAATGTATTAACAGATATGCCAATGACGACATGATTCCCAAGAATATGCGGGAAAAGATGGGGGGAGACGACGTCCGGGAGGGACTTACCTGTGTCATTTCGGTACGGGTACCCAATCCACAATTCGAAGGACAGACAAAAACCAAGCTTGGCAACAGCGAAGTAAAATCCATCGTCGAATCGGTGTGTGGCGAAAAGCTCACTCTTTTTCTAGAACAAAACCCTGGTGTTGCTAAAAAAATATTGGCAAAAGTGGTTGATGCCGCAAGAGCCAGAGAAGCTGCTAAACGAGCCCGCGATCTCTCGCGCAAAAAAGGATCGACAAGTCTCTTGATGGCAGGAAAACTCGCTGAATGTCAGGAAAAAGATCCGGCAAAACGAGAAATATTTATCGTTGAAGGTGATTCGGCCGGGGGTTCGGCAAAACAGGGAAGAGATAGATCCAATCAGGCTATTTTGCCTCTTCGCGGGAAAATATTAAACGTTGAAAAAGCAAGATTTGACAGAATTCTTGGAAGCGAGGAGATAAAACACCTTATAGGCGCTCTCGGTTGTGGTATTGGCAAGGACGAGTTTGATCTGCAAAGACTCAGGTATCACAAAATAATAATTATGACTGATGCGGATGTTGATGGGGCTCATATCAGGACTCTTCTCCTCACATTCTTCTACAGGCAGATGCTGCCTCTGGTGGAACAAGGATTTGTTTACATTGGACAACCGCCTCTTTTTCGTCTGGGCAGAGGAAAAAAAGAAAACTACTTCCTCGAAGAAAGCCAATTGAACAGCTATCTTTTCACTCAAGCAAGTGAAAATATGAAACTTATTATAGATGACCGGGAAGGGGAAGTTATCGAAAACGATTTATTTGTGTTAATTCTTGAAAAACTCTCCGTTTATCAAAGAATAAACTCTTTTATGACCCGTATGAATATATGGGAGGAGATGCTCTATTTCATGCTCGATAACGGTATAAAATCCGCCGATCAATTCAAGGAAGAGTCTTTTATAAACGATCTGAAGAAAAAACTTCCTGAAGACAAGCTGGTAATCGGCAACATAAGGTCATGCCGATGGCGCCCGGACTGTTACGAGATGGATGTAGCCATTCGCGGAAAAGTGCAGATTATGATGACACTTGGGCCGCAAATCCCCCTTATTAACGAGTACAGGACAGCTCTGAATATTTTTCCTGTTATCAAGCCGTACCTGAAATCAAGTTTCACCGTTCTCTATGGAAGGAAAAGTGGAGATGAAAAACAATTTTCCGCTGATGACTGGAGCATGATGTTAAAGGGAGTCAGGGAAGAATCCTTCAAGGGAAGTCATTTGCAGCGGTACAAAGGACTTGGTGAAATGAATCCCGAGCAGCTCTGGGATACAACGATGAATCCGGAAAATCGAACTCTCATGCAGGTAACCATTGACGATGCTGAACAGGCCGATGATATTTTCACCACCTTGATGGGCGATAAGGTCGAACCAAGACGAGATTTTATACAAAATCATGCTCTTGAAGTTACCGATCTCGACATATAACCGCATTTTTCAGCACTCTTAATTTTTAAGAAGAATTTTTTTATGACTATAGATAATGAAGTAGGAAATGAGCAGTTTTCGACAATTTCGATAGAAAAGGAATTGAAGAAATCGTATCTGGAATATGCAATGAGCGTCATTGTCGGAAGAGCTTTGCCCGATGTAAGAGATGGACTTAAACCAGTCCATAGAAGGGCAATTTTCGCAATGCGGGAACTCGGCGTCCATTACAACAGACCTTACGTCAAATCGGCCAGGATTGTCGGTGATGTAATAGGTAAATATCATCCCCATGGAGATACTGCCGCCTACGATACTATTGTCCGAATGGCCCAGAGCTTCTCAATGCGTTATCCGCTTGTCGACGGGCAAGGTAACTTCGGATCCCTTGACGGTGATTCACCTGCGGCAATGAGGTACACCGAAGCTCGAATGACAAGAATCGACAGAGAAATAGTTGACGATTTAGACAAAGAAACTGTCGATTGGGTCCCGAATTACGACAACTCCCTTTTGGAACCATCGGTAATGCCCAGCAAGGTCCCCACGTTGCTCATAAACGGATCTTCTGGTATTGCGGTGGGAATGGCCACGAATATTCCTCCACACAATTTGACTGAGGTTATTGACGCCCTTATCGCACTTATTGAAGATCCGAACCTCACGGTCTATCAGCTCATGTCGATAATTAGCGGTCCGGATTTCCCAACCGGAGGACAAATCTGTGGAAGGGCCGGCATAAGGGAAGCATATGAAACCGGCAAAGGCGTCGTTATTATGAGGGCCCTCACCCACATAGAGAAGTTAAAGGAAGGGAAAAGAGAAGCTATAGTAATAACGGAAATACCCTATCAGGTAAATAAGGCCGTTCTCGTTGAAAAGATAGCCGAACTGGTCAAAGATAAGAAAATAAACTCAATAACCGAAGTAAGAGATGAGTCGGACAGACATGGTCTGAGGGTCGTTATTGAGTTAAAAAAGGATGAAATTGCTGAAATTGTCACGAATCAGCTTTTTACTATGACGCAGATGCAGAAGTCTTTTGGCATTATACTTCTGGCAATAGTCAACAATCGTCCTGAAATTCTTAATCTAAAACAAATTCTCGAACATTTCGTTGTTCACAGGAAAGTTATCATTTATCGAAGAACTGCCTATGAACTCAAAAAAGCTGAAGAAAAAGCCCATATATATGAAGGCCTTACAATTGCCGTGAATAATATTGACGATATTGTCGCGCTTATAAAAGGATCAAAAAATCCGCAGGAAGCAAAGGAAGAACTGAAGCGTCGCTACGAATTGAGCGATATTCAGGCGCAGACAATTCTCGATATGAGACTGCAGAGACTGACCGGGCTTGAAAGAGAAAAAATCATAAACGATTACAACGAAATTGTTAGTGAAATTGAAAGGCTGCGAGAAATACTCGGTGATGAAAGTTTGGTAATGAAGATTATCAGGGATGAATTCAATCTGCTCAAGGAACAATATGGAGACGAAAGAAGGACCGAAATAATCGATGCTACCGATGAAATTCTTCCCGAAGATCTCATAGCACCTGAAGACATGGCTATTACTGTTACCCATTCCGGATATATTAAACGAAACCCTGTATCGCTCTACAGGTCGCAACATCGCGGCGGAAAAGGGGTTACCGCAGTCAAAAATATCGAGGAAGATTTTGTTTCAAGTCTGTATGTCGCATCGACACTCGATACATTTCTTTTCTTCACCAATCATGGCAAGGTTTTCTGGAGGAAAGTATATCAACTGCCTCTCGCCGGAAGAACAGCACGAGGAAAAGCAATAGTCAATCTTCTCAATCTTGCGGAAGATGAGAAGATTGCAGCCATCCTGCCTATCACCAGTTTCAGTGATGAATCCAACAACAAAACCATATTGATGGTCACCAAATTCGGTCGGATTAAGAAAACGAGCCTGCAGGAATTCATTAGACCGCTCCGGAAAGGGAAGCGAGCTCTGACCATAAATGAGGGTGACGAAATCATTGCTGCCCATGTCCTTAACGGGGAAGACACTGTACTTCTTGTCACAAAACAGGGTATGTGTATCCATTTTGAGGAAACCGATCTCAGGACAATGGGAAGAACGGCGGCCGGAGTTAGAGGTATTACGCTTAGAAAAGATGATGTTGTGGTCAGTGCAATTGTTATTGAATCGGATAATTCCATACTCATTATTACGGAAAACGGATATGGCAAAAGAAGTCCCATTGACGAATATCGCCTGCAAAAAAGAGGTGGAAAAGGGGTAATCGGTATAAAAAGAAGTGCTCGTAATGGAAATGTAATTGCGGCAAAACAAGTAGATGATGAAGAGGAAGTTATCCTGATAGCTGATTCCGGAAAAATGATTAGGATGGATCTCAGTTCGATCAGAGTCATAGGAAGAAGCACTCAGGGTGTAACTCTCATAAATCTTGATGAAAATGAAAAAGTAGTGGGGATGGACAGCGTAGCAAAAGATCGCACTGCGGACGATATATATGATGAATTGGATTTATCAGATATATCGGATATTGAAGATGGTGAAATCGGCGACGATGAAATAAGTGAAGAGGATGGTGAATAAATGCGTATAGCGGTAATTGGTGCGGGCTCCTGGGGAACCGCACTGGCTGTATTATTATCTCAAAAACTGCATGAGGTAAGGCTTTGGGGGCACAGAAGGGAACATATCGAGTTGCTCGTAAAGGAAAGAGAAAACAAGAAGTACCTTCAAGGGATACTCTTTCCGGAGAATCTTGTTCCGGTACATGATCTTGAAAGTGCAGTCAATGGTGCAAGCATCATCATCATGGTTGTCCCTTCTCATTCTTTTAGGGAAATATTTCAAAAAATAAGACCATTACTGAAGAAAGGCATGAGGGTTGTCTCTGCCGTTAAAGGAATTGAGAATAATACTCTCAAAACTATGACACAGGTAATGGAGGAAATAATAGGGGGAAGCACCGCAAGGATTGAAGATATTGAAATAGGTGTGTTGTCGGGACCATCTTTTGCCGAAGAAGTGGCGAAAGGGGTGCCGACGGCTGTAACTCTAGGATTCAGTGATTTGAGAACCGCCAAGGAATTACAGGAAATACTGGTAACCGATACGTTAAGAATATACACGAGCAGAGATATAATTGGTTTGGAAATAAGTGCAGCGCTAAAGAACATAGTGGCTATTGCCGCTGGTGTCTGTGATGGGCTGGGCTATGGTCTTAATACAAGGGCAGCACTTATAACCAGGGGGTTAGCCGAGATTAAACGATTAGGGATTGCCCTTGGAGCCGAAACAGCTACTTTTTCCGGATTGAGCGGACTTGGTGATTTGATACTGACCTGCACCGGGAACCTCAGCAGGAACAGGACTGTTGGTTTGATGTTAGGTCAGGGAAAAAGTATCGAGGATGTAAAAAGTGAGATGAAAATGGTTGCCGAAGGTATAAAAACAACCAAATCGGTCTACGATCTCGCAAAAAAAATGAATATTGAAATGCCTATTCTCGAGCAGACATACAGTATTCTCTATGAAGGGAAGAAGTGCTCGGAAGCTGTCAAAATTTTGCTGCAAAGAGAATTAAAAGAAGAATAACACCCCACAAGGTACTCATTACTTTTTTACCGACCAGTCGTTATGTTCGAATTCGCTATGGTCGGGTTTTGGCGGTTTTTCTTCAAATAGACGCTGTTCGAGCCATTTTTTAATCATATGAACCTCTTCTTTCACTACAGAAAGAGCTTTTCCCCGATGACTGACCTGGTTTTTCTCAACCATTGACATTTCTGCAAAAGTTTTGCCGAATTCTTCGTAAAAAAAGAGCGGATCATAGCCAAAGCCATTCCCTCCCCTTTCCTCTTTGAGAATTATGCCATCACATTTTCCTTCGTAAGTAAGAGCCGGCCCGGAAGGGACGGCAATGGAAAGAACACACTGAAAGTAGGCTCGCCTGTCCGTAACACCATTGAGTTCATTGAGAAGTTTTCGGCAATTTTCAGCGTCATTTGCCTTCTCGCCTGCATACCGAGCGGAGTACACTCCAGGAGCGCCATTAAGAGCCTCTACAACAAGACCTGAATCGTCGGCGATAGCTGGCAACCCCAGAACCTTTGCCGTGTGGAGAGCTTTCTTGTACGCATTATCTTCGAAAGTAATTCCATCCTCGACAACAGGCGGTATCGGTCCAAAATCATCAAGAGACAGTACTTCAATCTGCAGGTCCTTAAGAATTTCTTGAAATTCTTTAAGCTTGTTTTTGTTGGTTGTGGCAATAACGAGAATAGATAACATATCTGCACTATGAGAGAGATTATGGATTTTTTTTGGACATTGCTTTACGAAAACTTTTATCGTAACGCTCCTGTTCACTGTAGATACAGCCACAGTAGGGTTGCCTATACATACTCAGTTCAATTGCCTTGTCGATACCGAACTGCCAGCCTTCACGGAAATCACGATAGAGGAACTTCACACCGTATTCAATGGAGAGATTGCGGCATATGGTGGAGAGCAGGCTATGTTGCTGGTATTTACTATAAAGCAAGGTTGAGGAAAATGCATCAAATCCCCTCTCTTTTGCAACTGCGACAGTTTTTTCAAGTCGTATGCGATAACATATTCGGCACCTTTCATCTTCATGGAAAGCCACTTTCTGCACGAATTCGCGGAGACCATACTGTTTTTCAACGTGTATGGCGAGTTGTGAATTTTGAGAAAACTGCTCGAGAGTTGAAAGTCTGCGTTTGAATTCCTGGTAGGGGTGGATATTTGGATTATAAAAATATCCTGTAACATCGGCACCCTCCTCTTTAAGACGGGTGAAGGGATATATGGAGCATGGACCACAGCAAACATGGAGCAGAACTTTCATTACTATCAGATTTTGAAATTTTTAGGATCTATAGTGTACTGATGGATTTTATAATTGATGATCCTCAAACTGGTGTCGAGGTCTTTGGCGGTTTTAGTCTGGTTGCCGTTATTTCGTTTCAATCCCTCAATTATCAGTTCTTTTTCAAAATTTGCAACAGCTACAGCCAAAGAGTAAGGGTTCTCCTTTTTTGATGTCTCCGCGGTCTGCAATGTCGGTGGAAGGTGAATTCCTTTAATAGTATCGCCATCACATATAATTACTGCACGCTCGATGCAGTTTTGAAGCTCTCGAACATTACCAGGCCAATGATATTGAATAAGCATATCGATCGCCGATGTCGATATTCTCCTGATGTTCTTACCACTTTCTTTTGCGTACTTATCAAGAAAAAACTCCGCTATCAGTAAAACATCCGTTCTTCTTTCCCGAAGCGGGGGCATATAGATAGGAAACACGTTTAATCGATAATAAAGATCTTCCCTGAAATTCTTTTCAGCTACCGCTTTTTCAAGATCTCTGTTTGTAGCAGCGACAAGACGAACGTCGCAGCTTAACTGCTGAGTGGATCCAAGGCGCTGAAAAGTCCTTTCCTGTACTACATTTAACAACTTAACCTGAACGGAATTGCTGATCTCACCAATTTCATCGAGAAACAGCGTTCCACCCTCCGCCTGCTCGAATCTGCCGATTTTTCTTTCATTTGCACCCGTGAACGAACCTTTTTCATGACCAAAGAGTTCGCTTTCAAGGAGTGTTTCCGGTAAGGCCGAACAGTTCACAACAACAAAAGGCCTGCTTTTTCTTCTGCCGTTATAATGAAGCGCTTTGGCCACAAGAGTCTTTCCGGTACCCGATTCGCCTCTTAAAAGTACCGTAGCGTTAGAGTCGACTACTCGGTGAATCATCTCGTAGACATCCTGCATACGACTGGAATTGCCTATTATGTCGTTAATTTTGTTTTTTTCAGACAATTCTCTCTTAAGCTTAAGATTTTCAGAATACAGCTCTTCCGTCTCTTTATTGACTTTTTGGATTCGGACTACGGTCTGGGCAATGAGGCTTGAAAGGACAGTAAGGTATTGCAAATCGGTATTGGCCTGCTCGCCGATGCCGTCCCGGTAAAATCGATCGATGCTTAAAGCGCCGATGACGTTTTGACCATCTTTTATAGGAACGCATAAAAACGACCGTTTCTGCTCCGAAATGTTGCCCCGTGCTCTGGTACGATTCAGAAAGAGAGGTTCTTCCGATATTTGTGGAACAATAATCGGTTCTCCGGTAGAAACGACTCGGCCTGTTATGCCTTCGCCGATTTTATATTTCCCCCTCTTTCTGCCTTCCGCGGTAAGGCCATGGGCAACTTCAATTTCAAGCTTTCCAGTCAACGGATTGACGATTGTAACGGTTCCATTTTCCATGCCTTTCATCTGGGCAAGGATATACATGGCTTTTTCAAGGCAATCGCTTAACTCCAAGGAAGAAGCTAATTGTTTTGTGATTTCATACAGTACGGTCAGGTCTTCCAACTGCCTAGAAATGTCAAATTTTTCAGACATATAGTACTCTACGGTTATTCTATGATATAAATAATATAAATTAATAATCTTGGATCAGGGTTGAAGGACTGTAACAAATCCAAACAAACATATCGACATAATATTACAAAAATGTGTGACTAAGTTTCATCTTCACTTTTTTAGGGACCATTAGGTTGACAGAATTTGGATCAGATGGTACAAAGTTGTCCACGGAGGAATGGCCGAGTGGTTTAAGGCGGCGGTCTTGAAAACCGTTGTACGAAAGTACCGTGGGTTCGAATCCTACTTCCTCCGCCAAATAAAAATGAAGCGGAGAGGTGACCGAGAGGCCGATGGTGCTCGCCTGCTAAGCGAGTGTGGGGGTAAGACTCCACCGAGGGTTCGAATCCCTCCCTCTCCGCCAAGGACATAAAAAAAAGACCAGTCATGCGACTGGTCTTTTTTTTTATATCCTCGAAAAATTTCAATTTCCCCAGAGAAGGGGTTTTTTCACCCACCCTGTCAAGCCACTTTCGTGGCGAACTTTCACCCAATCCGATTCTTCTGCAAGCTTAGAAAAAACCACCCCATAATAGGCATGAGCTATTATGGGATTTTCATTTCCCGGTCCACTCCGAACATTGATAGTTTTTTCCTGATCCTTATTTGCTTTTACTATCACTTGTGGGGTCTTATGCAAAAGCGATTTGTGTATCCAGCCGGTTTCATCTTCAAAGTCCTTTACCCGCAGCCAATCTCCTTGTTTTCTTAAAACCTCGAAAGGAAAGCCGGCGCCATACTCCCATGAGACCTGGTGTTGAATTCCTGGACCGGTTCTCATATTGATTTTATCTCCCTTAACGCTGAGCATGTCTGCAACTGCGGCAGAGTTTAAAAAGAAAAAACAGGCTGAGCAGAAAAAAAATAAGGCAATCTTTTGAGGGAAGTTATCACGAAAAACTGTTGTCATGGTTAGACCTGGTTCATTATAGTGAATTAAGGATTGTTATGTACGTTCATGCGTGCTCTGTCAGGAGAAGTCCAACAACTCTTTCGAGGTCATCAAGGGAATAGTACTCTATTTCAATTTTCCCTCTCTTGCCATTTTGAAGAATTGAGACCTTCGAGTTCAGATGATTTGTCAGTTGGGTTGTCAAAGCATTTTTATAGGATTGGGGTATATCCTCCGGAACTTCCTGTTTGTTTTTATCTCCTGGACGTTTATCATAAGCTACCTTTTTAATGATCTTCTCTGCTTGTCTCACAGAGAGACCGTTACGAATTATTAAATCTCTGATTTCCTTTATTTTTAGAGGGTTATCAACAAGACGGATAAGGGCACGTCCATGACCCTCACTGAGCAGGCCAGAGGAAATATCTTTTCGCACCGAGTCGGGAAGTTTTAATAATCTCAAAACGTTAGTAACTGTTGACCGTTGTTTTCCGACTCTTTTGGCCGTTTCCTCCTGAGTGTATCCGAACTTTTCTATGAGCTTTCTGTATGCTTCGGCTTCTTCAATGGGGTTGAGATCGGTACGTTGTATGTTTTCAATAAGAGCGAGTTCAAGGAGTGAATCTTCGTTTTCAATATCCATTACAACGACAGGAACGTGACTGAGTCCTGCAAGCTTGGATGCACGCAATCGCCGCTCTCCGGCGATTAATTCGTAAACGTCGTCCGTTGCATTATGCGTAACTATAAGGGGCTGAATCACTCCCTTTTCCTGAATTGAATCAGAGAGTTCCTGGAGTTCCTGCGGGTTGAATTCCGTTCGAGGCTGGTACTTGTTTGGAACAATCCTGTCAATAGCACACTCAAAAAACTTCTCTTTTTCTTCTCCAAAGAGGAGTCCAACTCCTTGGCCTAATCCAAGTTTTTTTACCATTGCTTTATCCTTGTTTTTGAAGAAACTCTTTTGCAAGATTCGTGTAGGCAACAGCCCCTGATGATTGGTTGTCATAATCAAAGATGGTTTGACCGTGGCTGGGGCTTTCACTGAGCCTGACGTTTCTTGGGATAACTGTTTTAAAAAGCTGATCTTTAAAGTGAATAGTTATCTCGTTGGCAACTTGATGGGTAAGCCTGTTTCTTTTATCGAACATCGTCAAGACAAGACCTTCAATGTAGAGGTCACGATTATATACCTTTTTCACTGATCGTATTGTGTTGACCAATTGCGCTAACCCTTCCATTGAAAAATATTCGCATTGCATCGGGATAAGTACGGAGTGAGCCGCAGTCAAAGCATTGACGGTGAGTAAACCCAGGGAGGGGGGGCAATCAATTATAATGTAATCGTACTCCTTGGTTAGGCTATACAGCAGATGCTTAAGCCTTACTTCTCTATTGCTTACGGAAATCATCTCTATTTCGGCCGCGACGAGATCGATGCTTGATGGTATTACATCTAAGTTTTTAACATTACTGGGAATGAGGACATCCTGAGCGGAATATCCGCCAGAATATGCATGATAGAGGTGTGACTTCACTTTCTTCATATTCACCCCAAGACCGCTAGAGGCATTTCCTTGTGGATCGGAGTCTATAAGGAGAGTTTTTTTCTTTTTTCTCGCAAGAGCTGCTGCGAAGTTAATAGAGGTTGTTGTTTTGCCAACACCTCCTTTTTGATTTGCGACTGCGATAATCTTAGTTGTGTTATTCATGCTTCCTCCGAAGGGTTATGATCAGTTTTCAGAAAATAACCTGACTTAGCTAAAAAATCTTCCTTTTTTATTATAATCGGAAAGATTTCACAGTATTTTAATTGTTGTTCAACATGTTCTTGCTATTTTTAATAAAAAACTATTAGTTTCTGATAGAGCTTAATCTATGTTTCACGTGAAACACTTTCTTAAACTACAAGGGCATAAGTTTCGTTTGAGCAGACAAACTGCTCAACTCAGCTTTAACAGGAGAAAAGATGAAATCGGATTTTTTAGTGATCGGGAGCGGAATTGCGGGTTTGTCTTTTTCATTAAAAGCGGCAAGAGTGGGATCTGTTGTTGTTGTGACCAAGAAAGAAGAGATAGATACCGCAACCAATCTTGCTCAGGGTGGGATAGCAGCTGTCTTAAATCCGGATGATAGTTTTGAGGAACACATACGAGATACATTGGAATCGGGGGCTGGATTGTGTGATGATGCTGTTGTCAGAATGGTAGTGGAAAATGGTCCGGCTAGAGTTAAAGAGTTGATAGAGTTGGGTGTACAGTTTGTCAAAGAAAAAAACGGAAATTTGAGTTTAGGGAAGGAGGGGGGGCATTCAAGGAGACGGGTGGCCCATTCCTTTGATTTGACGGGCAAGGAAATAGAGAGGGCTCTTGTTGAAAGTGTAGGGAAATGCACAACGGTTAAGCTGTTGGAAAATCATATGTGTGTCGACCTGATAGTAAAAGACACCCCGGAAGGGAAAAAATGTTTGGGGGCGTGGGTATTAAATGACGAAGGAGAAATTCAAAAATTTTTGGCAAAGGTTGTGGTGCTCTGTACCGGTGGTGTTGGAAAAGTATATTTATATACAAGCAATCCAGATATTGCTACCGGTGATGGGGTCGCCGTTGCCTTTAGGGCGGGGGCTGAAATAGACAATATGGAATTTGTTCAGTTTCATCCAACGTGTTTGTATCATCACCAGGCAAAAAACTTCTTGATATCGGAAGCTGTGAGAGGGGAGGGGGCAACTCTTGTCAACGAACTTGGCGAAAGGTTTATGACAAAATATGAGCCGGAAGAGATGGAACTGGCAACGAGGGATAAAGTTGCGAGGGCAATTGATAAGGAAATGAAAACGACCGGCGCCGACTGCGTGTTTTTAGATATCAGTCACAAAGACGCGCAGTTCATACGGGAGAGGTTTCCAAATATTTACAAAAAATGCTTTTCTCTGGGTATAGATATAACACGGGTTCCTATTCCTGTGGTACCTGCGGCCCATTATTTGTGCGGAGGCGTGAAAACCGATACGTTCGGTAGAACATCTATTAAAAATCTCTTTGCCTTGGGAGAGACAGCTTGCACTGGGTTGCATGGCGGCAATAGATTGGCCAGCAATTCCTTGTTGGAAGCAATCGTTTTTGCAGAAAATGCATTTTCCTTCTGTATGGCTCATTGGGAGGTAATATCTCGGGCTGAACATGAGGTTCAATTATCAGGCAATTTCATGGAAAACGAGAAGGAAGAAATCGATGAAGCTATTCTCATAAATCATAATTGGGATGTTATTCGCAGAATAATGTGGAACTATGTCGGGATCGTAAGGAAGAGGTCACGTCTCCTTACCGCGAAAGACAGGATTGGAGAAGTAAGAAGAGAAATTGATTCCATTATCGAGAAATACAAGTTGACTGCAAATATGCTGGAGTTGAGAAATATATCTCTTGTGGCAGCCTTGATAATTGAGGCATCTTTACTCAGGAAAGAATCATGTGGTTTACATTATATTTTGGAGTGATTTCGGTAAATGTACATGAATAAACTCATGCACGCTAAAGACGAATGAATTTTGTATTGAGGTGTTTTCATGACCAAAAAAACAAAAGTACTCATCGTCGATGACGAGCCTCAGAATGCCAAAATAATGAGGGAAATATTAAGCTTTCATCCAAAGTATGATTACCGGGTTGCAATGTCAGGTGAGCAAGCTCTTGAAATTCTCGAGTCTTATTTTCCTGATATAATTCTCTTGGATATAATGATGCCGGGTATCGATGGGTATGAGGTGTGTCGGTGGGTAAGGGGAAAAAAAGAGCATAAGCTTTCCAAAATAGTTATGATTTCCGGAATGTCGATGATTGAAGATCGTTTGAAAGGATATAATTCCGGTGCCGACGACTATATTTCCAAGCCATTTGTTGAGGACGAACTCCTCGCAAAACTCGAGGTGTTTTCCAAACTTAACAGAATGGAAGAGGTTGATAACCTGAAAACCATGGCTCTCAATATTTTGAGTCATGAAACAAGAACTCCTCTCAACGGAATAATACTGGGAAGTGAACTTCTAAGCGATATGAAAGGGCTGCCGGAAAAGGCGAGACAGTATGTCGACATGATCCGTGAGTCGGGGGCCAGAATTCAAGATCTCGTGGAAAAAATATCGAGGTATTGTTTGGTAAAAGAAGGCTTGCAACTGATTGTATGCGAGAAGCGATTTGATCAAATTTTAACTGAACTCCTTGAAAAGATTGATCCTCCCTCCGACTTACATATCATCTATGATTTTAGTGGGGATATGAACTTTTGGGCGGATTGGGATCTTCTTGAGGAAGCCTTTTTAACTGTCTTGGATAATGCCGTAAAAAATTCCCCTGAAACCGGGGCAATCTTGATTGAGTATCAAAAAAGTGACTCTTTAATAAAAGTATCTATCAAGGACCAAGGGCCTGGAATTGATCCGGCAGTGAGTGAAAAAATTTTCGACGGACTATACTCTGCCGATATTCTCCATCACAGGCAGGGGACTGGACTCAGTCTCGCCATTGCAAAAGCGATTGTAGAGGAGCATGGTGGAAAGATACGCTGTCGAAACAGAAAAGAAAAAGGAGCAGCGTTTGAGATCACTTTCAGAGAATATTCCGAGAGCAAATTCAGTAATTCAAAATGAGTCATTTTCACGTTCAATAGAAAGTACATCCGGGTGGGTGATTACGTATGAATCTTGACTGGATTGATGAAATTGGATCGGCAGTAATTGTAATTACTGCTTTCAGCAAGATAGCCGCTGTTAACAGCCAGGCCTGCAGGATCTTGAAGTACGGCCGAGAAGAACTATACGGTTTGGATTTCTATTCGATAGTGGAGGATTCCGCTCATGAAATCGAAGTCCTTATAAAAAGTTTGACACAAGAAAAAAATATGACTTTTCTTGACAATGCAAGGCTCATCGGGAAAACGGGAGAAAAGAATCAAATACAAGGAACTGCAATCAGAATAGAAGAGCCGGATGTATATTCACATTCAGTCTTGCTGTTTTGCCACTCGACAATGGATGAAATCGGCCTTCATGGGGGTGAAGGTGAATTGAGCGTGAGAGATTTTCAACTGAAAACACTCGGCCGGATGACTGAAGGATTACTTAACGATTTCAAGAACATATTTGGTTTAATAGGTGGTTATGCAGAGATGCTGCAGGAAGATGAGCACGAAAGCACAGAGTTACGTAATGATATCAGTGAGATACTCGGTGCCTGTGGTAGAGGCAAGATGCTCCTCGATAATATACACGCCATTTCTAAAAGCAGTCAATCTGTAAACATCTATTTTGAGGTCGAACGGAGTATTGTCGCAATCCTCAATACACTGAAGGCCACTCTCCCGCAAAATATATATCTAGAGTACTGCGGTACTATTGAGAACTCGTCAATTGCAGCAGATCCTATGAAACTCGAGCAGGTGCTGCTCGGTATATGTCTCGCCTTGGGAGACCTGGGGAATGTAACAAACTCCAGAGAAAGCATTACAATCGCTCTTGGGAATAAAAAAATCAGTACATTGTTTCCGGGAAATGTTGCTGAGGAGATTTTCTGCGTACAAATACTGATCAGGAGCGATAAAATATCAGCAAGCAACCGATTTATTGATTGTTTTAACAATTATGATGAAGCCAGCTTTTCAAGCCGTAATGAATTGGAATCCATTCTTTGCATAGGAAGAAGGATCTTGTCGGATTGTAACGGCAAAATATTTCTGGACCATTACGGACAGAATAAGACCGCTATTTCCATTCTTTTTCCGGTCGTTGATAAGAGAACGATGGGGCGACCAGCGTATCTGGGACCGCCTTTAGGCAACGGTCAATACATTCTGATTGTCGACGATGAGATTCAAGTTGCAGACCTTACAGCGAGACGGTTGGAAAAACACAACTATCATGTTGTCAAAAAAACCAACAGCAGGGAATCTCTTGAATATTTTGCGAGTAACAGCGAGCAGTTTTCGCTGATGATTATAGATCAGGTAATGCCTGACCTCGAAGGTCTCGATCTTGCCAGAGAGGCCCTGAAAATAAAGCCGGATCTGCCAATAATTATGATGACAGGGTATAGCTCTGGAATTACAGAGAAAAAATGCAAAGAACATGGGGTTGGATATTTAGCGATGAAACCAATCGACGAGAAGGAATTGGCTACAATCGTTGCTCACGCACTCCGGCTCATTCAGCCTGAAAAGAGACAATGAGTGCCACATTGCCCAGGTACGAACAAGAATTCGGAATAAACATTCTCATAGTTGAGGACGACCCGTCTTTTCAACGGTACATAGCGAGTGCCATAGATAAACTCGGTTATGAGTACATTATAGTCGATACGGCTCATGAGGCCTTGGAACTCCTTCAATATGTAGATTACTCCATTGTTATCACGAACATTTATATGCATGGAATGTATGGACTTGAATTTCTGGGAGAGATTTCGGAAAATCATCCTCAGACAGACGTTATTGTGGTGACAACATGTCTTGAACACATCACCCTTACCGATGTTATAAATGCCGGAGCAGTCGATTTCCTGAACAAACCTTTCACTGTCGATGAAATAAGGGCAAAACTGAGCAGGGTAGTGAGGGAGAGAAAGCTCATACATGAATTAGTTGTCGAGAACCAGAAGAGACTGAAGATTGAGGCCGAATTGCGCGCTTCTTATGAGTTACTTGAGAGGAGGGTGCTTGAAAGGACAAAAGAACTGGAGCAGGCAAAACTCATGGCCGAGGCAGCCAATGCAGCCCAAAGTGAGTTTATGGCCAATATAAGCCATGAACTGCGAACACCGATGCACGGAATTTTAAGCTTTGCGAGTTTGGGTGTAAATAAAATCAATCAGGTCTCGCAAGAGAGATTAAGCGGCTATTTTACAGAAATTCAAAAAAGCGGCAACAGGCTTCTCAGGCTGTTAAATAATCTCCTGGATCTTTCGAAACATGAAGCCGAGATGATGCATTACAGTATGGCCAGACATTCCCTTGCCGAAGTCATCGAGACATCTATCTGCCACTATTCGGCTTTGGCAGAAGAAAACAACTTGAAACTGGTTGTGAAGGATCCGGAAAAGCCGACCGATGCCGTGTTTGATCGGCAGAAAATAACTCAGGTAATTCATAACCTCCTGGATAACGCCTTCAAATATAATGAACAGGGGAGTGTAATAGTCATAAGTCTGAGTCGGAAGGCGGAAGAACAAGGCTCAGGCGGTATAACAGTATCGATTGCCGATCAGGGGATAGGTATCCCGCAGGATGAGTTGGACTCAGTTTTCGAGAAATTCAGACAAAGTACCAGAACCAGGAGTGGCGCCGGAGGAACAGGCCTGGGCTTAGCGATTTGTAAACAGATCATAACGGCACACAACGGATCCATATGGGCGGAGAACAGGTCTCAAGGAGGGACCATGTTTTGCTTTACGCTGCCTCTCGATCAGATGGAGGGGTGAAAGAAAGAACAGTTAAACAAAACAGGGATGAAGCGTTTATCCTTGAGATACTGTAAATGAATTGCTATAAGTGGTGCTTTTGAATTCTCTCCGAGCCTATGCCGTTTCATGAAACCAATCGATACATCCACCAAGATACCGGTCTTTGAGTTAAAAGGCAGTGTTCTGACCATTATAGTGCTCCATATCAAAGAAACCGATGCCGACTGCCTCTATCCGCAACTTGAAAAAAAGATAGGCCAGGCCCGCTCCTTTTTCAAAAACGCTCCGGTTTTGATAGATCTGAGTGGGGTGGATGAGGAAGGGCAGGCGGCACTCGACTTCATGTACCTCGCTGGCACCCTGCGAAAGCTGGGATTGGTTCCTGTTGGAGTTCGTGGCGGTGCGGCATGTCAGGATGAACGGGTCCTTCACGCCGGATTGGGTTTGCTGCCGGCCATCAAAACAGAGAGAATGGCTACGACCTCTGCAGACCAGCAATCTTCCGAATCGGGATCACAAGAAAGAAAAAATCATCCTGAATCATCGACGATTGTGACAAGCCAGGTTTGCGCAGTTGCAACTACCAAGGTGATAACCCACCCTGTTCGCTCCGGACAACAGGTGTTCGCCCCTCAAGGGGATCTGGTTATTCTCTCTTCGGTCAATGCCGGGGCAGAAGTCCTTGCCGCCGGTAACATCCACGTCTACGGTGCCTTGCGAGGTCGGGCTATGGCTGGTATCAATGGAGATGTGACGGCTCGGATCTTCAGCCTGCAGTGCAACGCTGAACTGGTTGCCGTCGCGGGGGAGTACATGGTGAACGAATCGCTGAGCGAGGGTGTTCTTAACCAAAGTGTGATGATCTCACTTAAGGATGGCGGCTTGGATTTTCAGGTTATTGGTTCGTCAAGTACTGTTCATGAGCGATAATTATTCATTGTTCAAAAAAAATATCATTTCTCAATACTATGAATAAAGAAATATTTCCCCGAAAAGAGGAACAGACGTCAGCCAAAGTGGTCGTCGTTACGTCCGGAAAGGGCGGAGTAGGAAAAACGACCACCAGCGCCGCTTTTGCAGCGGGCCTGGCGGTGCGCGGATATAAAACAGTTGTTATCGACTTCGATGTCGGTTTACGCAACCTGGACTTGATCATGGGCTGCGAGCGAAGGGTGGTTTACGATCTGCTTAACGTCATTCATGGCGAAGGCTCCCTCAACCAGGCATTGATCAAGGACAAACGGGTGGGTAACCTTTTTATACTGCCGGCTTCTCAGACCCGTGATAAAGATGCGCTCTCAATGGAAGGCGTCGGTGAGGTCATTTCAACATTGCAGCAGAGCTTCGACTACATCATTTGCGATTCTCCGGCCGGCATTGAAAAAGGGGCTATGACCGCCATGTATTTTGCCGATGAGGCCTTGGTGGTAACCAACCCCGAGGTATCCTCAGTGCGGGATTCCGACCGGATCATCGGTATGCTGGCGAGCAAGACCCGTCGAGCAGAGCAGGACCTTCCTCCGGTGAAGGAGCATCTGGTGATCACCCGCTATGATCCGATACGGGTCAATAAGGGTGATATGCTCAGTGCTGACGATGTTCAGGAGATTCTCGCAATCTCTTTTCTCGGCGTTGTCCCCGAGTCTAAATCAGTACTTGCCGCTTCCAACGCGGGAATACCGGTTACCCTGACTCCTGAGAGTGATGCAGGTGAAGCGTATTTCGACATGGTAGACCGATTTCTCGGTCAGGATCGTCCATTCCGTTTTATGGATGTTCCCAGAAGAAGTATTTTTTCCCGCTTGTTTGGAACTTGATACTATGAAATTATTTGATTTTTTATTCCGATCGAAACGGTCAAGCTCTGCCTCGATAGCAAAAGAGCGCCTCCAGATCATCGTTTCGCACGAGCGGCGGCGTCCGTCTACTCCCGATTTCCTGCCACGGCTCCAGCAAGACATTCTCGAGGTGGTGAGAAAATATATTCAAATCAACGAAAATCAGATCAAACTGTCGGTCGATAGAAAAGGTGAGTGCGAGATACTCGAACTTAATATTTCTCTTTCCAATCCAGCAGTACCTCCAACATTGGGGCGAGCAAATACGAAGTAGGGGGAGAGCAGGAAGTGATCGGCGGCGAACACTTTTCCCCGGACAACTGAGGCCGGATTGTTCATATTTCACAAGGAGGAACATGAATGATCATGGCCAGGCGAGAAAATAGCTGAAGGCTGGAAGCTTGGTTCAAACGGTTGGGTAATAAAAAAGCGGGTAGCTAGATCAGATCTAACTACCCGCTTTATTAATGGCGTCCCCAACCGGATTTGAACCGGTGTTGTCGGCGTGAAAGGCCGATGTCCTGGACCTGACTAGACGATGGGGACAAAAAAATATTTTTGGTGGGTCGTGCGCGATTCGAACGCGCGACTCTCTGATTAAAAGTCAGATACTCTACCGGCTGAGTTAACGACCCTTGGAGCAAGTCTTTATACAAGCTCGGTCAGTACGTGTCAATATGTTTTTGACATTTTTTGTTGTATCATTTGTTCGGGGAAGAGTCAAGGTATATACCCTGAGCAACCTTCGGGCCGAGAGCAAAGCAATTGACGTTACCATAAAAGAGTTGAGACCATTACCAAGGAATGCTATATGAGAACTGAGTCGTGACGAGTCGATGCAACAGAATCCGGGGGAGAAAATGATACTGCTGCTTCAGCAGCTATTATTCTGCAGTGGCCGGATCTTTCGATAACAATACAAGCGGTAGCTAACTAATGGGTTTTTTAAAGGGTTCGGCGAGTTTTGTGAGATTTTCGGTAGTGGGAGAATTGCCGGAAAATTCACTTGATTTTATAGCACAGAGGGTAATAGCTTTTTCTTTTCAGGATATTGACGAGACCTATGACGAGTATTCCATCGGCTGGGTGTCTGTTCTCAATATGTTTGATTCACAATTTGCGTATGCTTCGTATGTAGCCGGTGATTATATCACCTTGACTCTTCGAATAGATGAAAGAAAGGTTTCTCCTGCAATTTTGAAAAAAATTGTCCAGAAGGAGGAGGAAAGGGTTCGCCGTGAGCAGCAGGTACCGAAACTCAGCCGATCAATGAAGGTTCAGATTAAGGAGCGGGTCCGGACAGAGTTGATGCGCAAGGCTATTCCGATCCCGTCGATCTTCGAATTGTGTTGGAGTCTTGCCGATTCTACGCTCTTTTTCTTTTCAACCAATAAGAAGGTCCACGCCATACTGGAAGATTTTTTCAAGGAAAGCTTTGGCTTACTTATCCGTCAGCAGATTCCTTATACCACAGCCGAACATCTTCTCGATGATGATTTACGGGAAAAGCTGGAAAGACTGTCTCCGGAAATATTTGTTTAATGAATTAATTATGAGCGTTCCGGGGAGATTCGGCAACGAGGTGTATAAGAATGGATTTAGTTGATCTGATAGCGGAAAAGCGGTTTTTGGGACAGGAGTTTCTTACCTGGCTATGGTGGAAAAGTGAAGAGCGGGGGGGAAGCGTGGCGATTCCCGGCGAAGGCGATATTACCGTAGTCTTCGAGAAGCATATGCTGCTCGAGTCAGGTGAAGGCGAATCGAGTGAAAAGCTGATCTGCACAGGGCTGCAGACCGAACTCCAGGAGGCCCGTACCGGTTTGCAGATGGGCAAAAAACTGGAGCAGGCCAGGATCGTCATAAATCACAACAGCTACGAGTACAGTTTGACCATGGCAGGCGCGCTGATGGAATACCGGAATGTCCGGCTGCCGAAAACCGAAGCAACTGAAAATGATAAGAGTGATAAACCTGAGGAAGTGGAGGGAATGATTCTCGAGCGAATCTATCTCCTTGAAGAATTGGTCAGACTCGTCAATGTGTTGTTCGGAATGTTCTTGAAGGTAAGACTTGGCGCAAACTGGCGCGATGAACTGCAGATGATTCGGCAGTGGATCGCCAAAACAGCAGTTGTCGTTTAACACCTCACAAGGGGGTATAAGCACCTTCACCAAATTCATTCCTGAAAAACAAGGAATGAATTTCTAAGGTACTAAGTCATCGACGTAATTTTTCTCAACCGGACCAAGAGAAGCCATGGAGTTTGAAACGATAATCGGGCTGGAAATTCATGCCCAACTGAAAACCCAGTCAAAGATCTTCTGCAGCTGTTCGACGGCCTTTGGTGCTCCTCCGAACACCAATACCTGTCCTGTTTGCCTGGGGTTGCCGGGCGTCCTTCCCGTCTTGAACGAAAAGGTGGTTGAGTTTGCCATCAGGCTCGGACTTGCGACCAATTCGGCGATCAATAGCTTCAGCCAGTTTGCCCGGAAAAACTATTTTTATCCGGATCTGCCGAAAGGATATCAGACATCGCAATTCGACCTGCCGATAGTCGGTAAGGGGCAGATCGAAATAGAGGTCGACGGCATAAAGAAGATGATCGGCATAACCCGCATCCATATGGAGGAGGATGCCGGCAAGCTGATCCACGATGAGCTGGAACCGGTGTCCCATGTCGATTTAAACCGCACCGGCACGCCCTTGCTTGAGATCGTCTCGGAACCGGACCTCCGCTCGCCGGCAGAAGCATGTGCCTACCTGAAGAAAATCCATGCTATCCTGCGGTACCTGGACATCTGCGATGGGAATATGCAGGAGGGCAGTTTTCGCTGTGACGCCAATATCTCTCTTCGACCCTATGGCAGGGAAGAATTCGGGACGCGGACCGAACTGAAAAACATGAACTCCTTCCGCCACGTCCAGAGTGCCATGGAGTATGAGGAGAGAAGGCAGAGGGACCTGCTGCTGGAGGGAGAAAAAATAGTACAGGAGACGCTGCTGTGGAATCCGGATAAAAATTGTACGGAATCCATGCGCGGTAAAGAAGATGCCCATGACTACCGCTATTTCCCCTGTCCCGATCTTGTGCCTGTAGAAATAAGCGATGCATGGATTGAGGAGGTTCGAGCATCCCTGCCGGAACTCCCCGACCAGCGGAGAGTTCGGTTTACCGAAGAATACGGGCTTCCCGAATATGATGCAATCCTCTTGACTTCAGATCGTGATGTCGCCGAATATTTCGAGGAAATGGTGAGAGCGGGCGCCCAGGCCAAGAAGGCATCCAACTGGATAATGACCGAGTTGATGCGGGAACTGAAAGGCGAGGCGCTTTCATCGTGCCTGATCAAGGCCCGTCAACTTGCCGCTCTGCTGGTAATGGTGGAAAAGAATACCATCAGCGGTAAAATCGCCAAAACGGTTTTTCAGGCCATGATGGAAAGCGGCAAGGATCCGGAGACGATAGTAAAAGAAAAAAACCTGCTGCAGGTCTCCGATACAAGTGAGCTTCTTGCCCTGGTCCGCGAGATCATTGCCGCCAACCCGGGGCAGGCCGAAGACTTCAGGAACGGCAAGATCAAACTTATGGGATTTTTTGTCGGCCAGCTCATGCAGAAGACGAAGGGCAAGGCCAATCCAGGGGTTGCCAATGAACTGTTTGCCAGCGAACTGGGCGGCTGAATTAGGGGGCAGGTTGAGGTGGAAAAGGAGTTCTGGCAAAAGAAGGGGGAGGGGCACCGGGCCAGGCTGCGGGACAAGTTTTTAAAAAAAGGTCTCGATGGCTTTTCCGATACCGAGGTTTTGGAGCTTCTCCTTTCTTTCGGCACGCCGCGGACCGATTGCAAAGAGCCTGCCCGGCTGCTGCTCGAACAATTCGGAACCTTTGCCAAAGTGCTTGAGGCGCCGATCGTTTCACTCCAGGCAGTTCACGGGGTTGGACCGAAAAACAGCTTCGCCCTCCATTTTGTCCACGCTGTTGCCAGCTATTACCTGAAAGAACGTCTTACCGGCAAAAGGTATCTTCATTCTTCGAAAGAAGTGGAGGAATATCTTATACATTCCCTGCGCGGCCTGAAAAAGGAGGTATTGACAGTCATTTTTCTCGATTCCTCACACGCCGTTATCGACTCAGCGGTTGTGGCTGAAGGGACCCTCAATGTCAATACGGTATATCCGCGGGAAATAGTCAAAAAAGCCCTGGAGTATCACGCAGCGGCACTGGTCATCGCTCACAATCATCCTTCCGGCTCCCTGCAGCCGAGCCCACAGGACATGAAGCTTACCAGGAGTCTGTTTTGTATCTGCAGTTATATGCAGATACAGCTTCTTGACCATCTGATAATCGGCGACGGTGCCTTCAGCTTTGCCGATAACGGCTTGATGGATTCAATCAGGCAGGAATGTCGCATTGCCATGCAAAACTTGTAGTAACAATGACAGCCCTCTACCTGCACATCCCCTTCTGTCGGACCAAATGTCACTACTGTTCCTTTTCATCGCGAGCCGGCTGCAGTGAACTGTACACCCCGTACATTCACGCGCTTAAAAAAGAGCTCACGCAGGTTGCCGGCATGGGACCTCACCCCCCTCTGCAATCGCTATTTATCGGCGGTGGAACCCCGAGCATTCTTCCCTGCTCCCTTCTAACCGGAATTGTCGATCATTGCCGGGAGCAGTTTGCGATGATGCCGGATATCGAAATATCGGTGGAGACAAATCCTGGAACCGTTGATGAACGGTATTTACAGGCGCTTTACCGGGCGGGAGTGAATAGGCTGTCGTTGGGGGTTCAATCTTTTGCCGACCCGGAATTGAAAATTCTAGGCCGTAGCCATACAGCCGAAGAGGCGGCCGGGGCTTTTCAGGCAGCGCGAAATGCCGGTTTCACCAATGTCAATCTGGATCTGATGTGCGGCTTGCCGGGGCAGACCCCGCTTTCCTGGAAAAAGTCGCTCGACCTGGCGCTCTCTTTACAGCCGGAACATCTGTCGGTGTACCAGTTGTCGATCGAACCGGGAACGCAGTTTGCCGACCTTCTGAAAAACAAGAAGATGGAACTTCCCGAAGAGGAAGACATCCTTCTCATGGATCGGCAGACGCAGCGGGGTTGTCTCGCTGCCGGAATGCAGCACTATGAAATCTCGAATTATTGCCTGGCAGGTTATGAGTGCCGACATAATGTCAACTATTGGCTGAATGAGGACTACCTGGCCTGTGGTGTTGCGGCTGTCAGTTTTAGAAAGGGCGTGCGGGAAAAGCGGATAACGGACGCCCGGGAATATATCCGTCGGATGGATGCCGGCATATCGGTTGTGGAAGAAAGAGAATGTCTGTCGGCGGAAGCCTCTTTCAGAGAGACGATGATCATGGGATTGAGGTTGATCCGTGGAGTATGTCGCGAGACACTGGTACAACGCTATGGGAGAGATCCTGTGCAGTATTATGGTCCGGTTTTGGACAAGCTCGTTCATCTGGGGCTGGTCGAGCTGACCGATACCCATCTTCGCCTCACCGGGACGGGAAGACCCCTTGCCAACCAGGTTATGGCTGAACTGGTCTGAACGGCTCCTATAGAGTCAGATAATCCTCCGGCAGTTGTCCGGCCGACTCAAGACCGTTGATGGAACTGTTAATGTGTGCTTCCACGGCAATACATGCCTTTGCGGCGTCATGGGCGGCAAGGGCATCGACGATTGTGGTGTGTTCGATGGTGGGACTGTATTCCAGCTTGTAAAAGGGGTCGTAGAGGATCAAATATATTCTTGTCCGATCGAGGAGCTCTTTTATATAGGCGCACAGCACTCTGTTGCCGGAAAACTCGGCAATCCGCAGGTGCAGGTTGTCGTTGGCCGTATAATAGTCATCCAGATTGTTTTCATCGAAGATTTTCGTTTCCATACTGATGAGGTCCCGGAGTTCCTGGACCTGTTCCGTCGTGATCCGCGATGAAGTCAGCCGGGTTGCCATTATCTCCAGCTGGGCCCGTACCAGAAAAGTCTCCTCTATTTCCTTTTGGGTGGGGGTAATAACGAAGGCCCCCCTGTTCGGGATGCTGTAAACCAGTCCTTCCGCCTCAAGCCGTTTAATGGCACTTCGTACCGGGGTTCTGCTCACTCCCAGTTGCTGAGCCAGAGCCACTTCGACAAGTTGGCTGCCTTGCTTAATATATCTTTTACGGATCGCTGTCTTGAGTTTCCGGTAAACGGCATCTTCAGAATTGATTTTCTTGGAATGTTCCATAATCCTGTCCAATTATCGAGTTGGTTGTTGAAGAAGTACTGTACACACACCTGGCTTTTGCTTTCGTGGCCACCAGCGACAAGGGTGAGGTAAAAAATATATTGTGAATATTTCATGTCGAGAATTTGCAAAAGATAGGAAACCAAACTAATTTAGAATTGTACACAAAAATAGTTGACACACATGCGGTAGATACCGTACTGTTTCTGTATTCAATAATTGTATACTATTTTTCTAGCTTCAGAAAGGGTCATCTGGTAGAAAGAAAAAATAATTTACGGGACCGGTTCCGGGTCAAAGCACCTGCCTGGTGTCCTCAATTGTACATGAATCAAGATTCAGATAAAAAGGTACCAGCATGTTGAACAAAATGATCGCCGGGATTCTGCCGCATATGCCCAAAAAACTCGTATGGCTTTTCTCCAAGGAATATATCGCCGGGGAAACCCTGGAGCAGGCTATCGCCAATGCCAAGAAATTGAACGCCGAAGGGATCTTGACCACGATCGATGTCCTTGGCGAGTTCATTACCACTCTGGCTGAGGCGGAGGCTAACAAAAAAGAATATCTGCAGGTCATAGAAGAGGCGGAAAAAGCCGGGGTAAACGGTAATTATTCCTTAAAACCAACTTTTTTCGGATTACTGCTCGATAAGAACGTGGCCTACAATCATATCCGGGAGGTTGTCGCCAAGGCCGCCACCTACAATAACTTTGTCCGGATAGATATGGAAGACTCGCCCTGTACCGATATGGAAATCGAATTGTACAGGAAACTGAAAAAAGAATTTCCGGCAAATGTCGGTCTTGTCGTCCAGGCATATCTAAAAAGAACCCGTCGCGACATTGCTGACTTACAGGATATACACTCTCCCGAACACCCGGTTAATCTCAGGGTGTGCAAGGGCATTTATGTCGAGCCGGAATCACTGGCCTATAAAAAATATGAAGAAATAAACACTCATTTTCTCGATGATATCGAATACATGTTCCTGCAGAACATGTATCCGGCAATTGCCACCCATGATGTTCCCGTCATTGAGGGTGCCTATAAGCTTATCGATAAGTATAAAATTGCCCCGGATAAATATGAATTTCAGATGCTGTACGGGGTAACTCCGGGTTTACGCAAATCGATCATCGATAAGGGACACCGGATGCGGGTGTACGTTCCCTTCGGGAAACAGTGGTTCGGCTATTGCACCAGAAGACTGAAGGAAAACCCGCAGATGGCCGGGGTCATCCTGAAGGCTCTGTTTAAAAAGGGATGAGTTCTTATTTTCTGACTGGAGCAGAAAACACCAAAGAGTGATCGCTCAAGGAGGAAAAATCATGAATCTTATGAACAACGCGGTAATCGGCACCCCAAGGCCGGTCAACGAACCGATTCTAAACTATGCCCCCGGCAGTCCGGAGAGAGCGAAATTAAAAGAAGCGCTCACCACGATTGCCGACAAGCAACTGGAAATACCGCTGATTATAGGCGGCAGGGAAGTTACAACAGGTAATTTAGGCAATGTGGTCATGCCCCACGACCATAACCATGTCCTGGCTGTGTATCACAAGGCAGGGCCTGTTGAAGTACAACAGGCAATCGAGACGGCGGTTTCGGCTCAGGCGATGTGGCGATCTTTTCGCTGGGAGGAGCGGGTTGCCATCTTTTTAAAAGCTGCCGAACTTCTGGCCGTCAAATATCGGGCCTTGATCACCGCCGGCTCGATGCTTGCCGGCGGTAAAACCGTATACCAGGCAGAGATCGACGCCGTCTGCGAACTCATCGACTTCCTGCGATTCAATGTCAGGTACGCCCAGGAAATCTACGAAAAACAACCGGCATCCTCGCCCGGAGTCTGGAATTTTGTCCAATATCGGCCTCTCGAAGGCTTCGTCTTTGCCGTGACTCCTTTTAATTTTACAGCTATTGCCGGTAATCTCCCTACAGCTCCGGCGATAATGGGTAATACCGTGGTCTGGAAACCGGCATCCTCTTTGCTGTATACGCCCTACCTGATCATGCAGCTTCTCGAAGAGGCAGGTCTTCCCCCGGGAGTCATTAATTTTGTCCCCGGTTCGGGCGGCGATGTCGGGGATATCTGTCTGGCCGATCCGCATCTGGCCGGCATACATTTTACCGGTTCCACCAGGGTCTTTCAGCAGATGTGGAGAACTGTCGGGGAAAACATTCACCGTTACAAGTCGTACCCGAGAATAGTTGGTGAGACGGGTGGCAAGGATTTTGTCTTTGCCCATGCCAGTGCCGACATCCAGCCGTTGGTTACCGGTCTGGTCAGGGGAGCATTTGAGTATCAGGGGCAGAAATGTTCGGCCGCCAGCAGGGCATATATCGCCAAATCCATCTGGCCGGCCGTCGAAGCCGGCTTAAGATCTGAAATGGGGAAAATCCGGATGGGGCCGCCGACCGATTTCACCAATTTCTGCGGAGCGGTTATCGACCGGTCGGCCTTTCAGTCAATCGTAGGTTATCTTGAGTTCGTCAGAGCAAACGACGGCGGCGAGATTCTCATTGGCGGGACGTATGACGACAGCGTCGGATACTTCATCGAACCGACGGTCATCCTGGCCACCGATCCGAATTTCAAGACTATGGTCGAAGAGATTTTCGGGCCTCTGCTCACGGTTTTTGTTTATGAAGATGACAAGTATGAAGAAATGCTTAACCTGTGCAGCGACTCATCGATATATGCGCTTACCGGGGCGATTTTTGCCCGGGATCGTGCTGCCTTAAGCCTCGCCCTGGCAAGGCTTGAAAATGCCGCCGGTAATTTCTATATCAACGACAAACCGACAGGCGCCGTTGTCGGCCAGCAGCCCTTCGGCGGCGGTCGAGCATCCGGTACCAATGATAAGGCCGGCTCCCAGGCCAATCTTATGCGCTGGGTTTCGGCCCGGACAATCAAGGAAACTTTCGTACCTCCCGTGGATTTTTCCTACCCGTTTATGGCTGAAGAATAGGAACACGTGAGTATTGTGCAAGTATCCGTTTTAGTTGAACGGATGCTGATAATAAATAAATCCTGCGGCGATCCGGATGACGGTCGGTCGCCGCTCATAAAAACAGGTTGATTGCCTGCAATCGACGAGGAAGAAAAATCTATGGCAAGGCAGAAACTCATAGAGATTATGATCAACCGGGACTGGTGCAAAGGGTGCGGAATCTGCGTCCAATTTTGCCCGACCAAAGTTCTCGAGTTGGACGCGCGGGAAAAAGTTGTTGCGGTGAGGCCGGAGGATTGTATTTGCTGCAAGATGTGCGAATTACGGTGCCCGGATCTGGCAATCGAGGTCCTGACGGAAAAGGGTGAAAAAAATGATTAAAAACATTCGATTTATACAGGGCAACGAGGCCTGTGTGGAAGGGGCGCTCTATGCCGGCCTTGATTTTTTTGCCGGTTATCCGATTACCCCCTCGACCGAAATTGCCGAACGTCTCTCCGAATACCTCCCTGAAAGAGGGGGGAAATTTATCCAGATGGAAGATGAGATCGCCTCAATGTGCGCGATCATCGGAGCATCGCTTACCGGCAAAAAGGTGATGACGGCTACCAGCGGACCCGGATTTTCCTTAAAACAGGAGGCCATCGGCTACGCCTGTATGGCGGAAATTCCTTGCGTGATCGCCAACGTGCAGAGAGGAGGACCGTCGACGGGCAATCCCACCCATGTCAGCCAGGGCGACATCAATCAGGCACGCTGGGGAACCCACGGCGATCACTCGATCATTGCCCTTACCGCCTCCAACCATCAGGACGTTTTCAGGATGACGGTCGATGCCTTCAACATGGCCGAGACCTATCGAACCCCGGTTATGCTCCTTTTCGACGAAGTTGTCGGCCATATGCGGGAAAAGCTGGTCATTCCCGAAGAGGGTGAGCTGGAGATTGTCGACAGGCTGAGGACATCGGTGGCCAAGGATGTCGACTACCATCCCTACCTGCCCCGTGAGGACGGCAGGCTGCCAATGTCGGATTTCGGCGGCGAGCATCGCTATAATGTGACCGGGCTCTTCCACGACATGTGGGGGTTTCCGTCCAACAACCCGAAAATAGTCAACGGTCTGCTGCGCCATCTGGTCGATAAGATCGATAACAATGTCCACGCCATCACCAGGTATAAAGAGCATTGCCTTGAGGGTGCGGAATATATCCTGGTTTCCTACGGTTCATCGGCGAGATCGGCGATCCACCTTGCCCAGAACCGGCGAAACAAAGGCGAGAAAATCGGCGTCCTCGAGCTGCAGTCGATCTGGCCCTTCCCGGTTGAGATGGTTCGGGAAAAATGCGCCGGAGCCAAGGCGGTTCTCGTGGTCGAGATGAACATGGGCCAGGTTCTGGCTCAGGTCAAAGCTGCGGTGGACAAACCGGACAGGGTTTTTCTGGCCAACCGGATCGACGGCAAGCTTATCACACCTTCAGATATCAAAAGACTTCTCCGGGTCATCCAGGGGAGGGGAGTATAATATGGCTGTTAAAGACTATTTACGCGAAAGGTTCTTCCCGCACATGTGGTGTCCCGGCTGCGGCCACGGCACCATTCTCAACTCCCTTATTCATGCCGTTGAGGAACTTCAGCTCAATAAAAACGAGATCGTCATGGTGTCGGGTATCGGCTGTTCGGCGAGGATCTCGGGCTATGTCGATTTCCATTCGCTGCATACCATCCACGGCCGGGCTTTAGCTTTTGCGACCGGCGTCAAGCTGAGCCGGCCGCACCTGAAAGTCCTGGTGCCGATGGGCGATGGCGATGCCCTGGCGATCGGCGGCAATCACTTTATCCATGCCGCTCGGCGGAATATCGATATTACCGCCATTGTCATGAATAACCGGATTTACGGGATGACCGGCGGACAGTTCTCGCCGCTTTCCGGTCCCGGGGTTAAAGCGACGACCGCGCCGTATAAAACCATCGACAGCAATTTCGACGTGGTGGAACTCGCCAAAGCGGCGGGGGCATCTTTTGTCGCCCGGTCTACAGCCTATCATGTCAAGGAGTCCACCGAACTCCTCAAGAAGGCAATCCTCCACAAGGGTTTTTCGGTGGTGGAGATTCTGTCGCAGTGTCCGACCCATTACGGCAGGAAGAACAAGGAGGGGGATGCCGTCGGCATGTTGGAACTGCAGAAGAGCAATACCGCAAAGCTCGGGTCGAAGGCTCTCGAGGAGAACCCAGGTCTTACTCCACGTGGTATTTTTGTCGAGAAGGAGCGGCCGGAATACTGTGAAGAGTACGACAAGATAATCGCGCAGGCAATGAAGGAGAGGGTTTCATGAACAGGATTCGCATGGTATTTTCCGGTTCCGGCGGCCAGGGAGTGATTACCGCGGCCATTATTCTTGCCGAAGCGGCGGTCATTTACGAGGGAATGAATGCCACCCAGTCCCAGAGTTACGGCGCGGCGGCCCGCGGCGGGGCAACGCGCAGCGATATCATCATCTCCGACGGTGAAATCAATTTTCCCGAGGTTACCCAGCCGAACATCCTGGTCTGCCTGACTCAGGAGGCGTACACTACCTATTCGCCGATCATTCGGCCCGGGGGAACATTACTGACCGACAACCGTTTCGTACAGACCACCCGCAAGGTCGACGCCAAGCAGATCGAGCTGCCGATGTACGAGACGGTCATGGAAAAGATCGGCAAACCGGTGGTTTTCAATATCTGTGTCCTTGGAGCACTCATCGGTCTTACGGAAATCCTCAAGCCGGAATCGGTGATGGCCGCGGTTGCCGACCGCGTTCCCAAGGATTTTCTGACGATGAACAACCGGGCCTTCGATCTCGGTCTCGTTCTTGGAGCGCAGTATCGCCGCTAAGCCGTTGTTAAAAAATAACATGGCCAAGGTAATGCTCAGAACGGTCTAAGGAGCCGTAACGAAGTGGATGAAAATGGCCTGGTTATTTCGTAACGGCTCCTAATATCAAAAAACTAGAGTAACTCACTACCCCCACAAGGGGGAATAAGTACCTTCACGAAATTCATTCTTAGAAAAAGAATTTCTAAGGTACTAAAAGATTCCTTTGCCGCCGACGCGCCTGCCCGGTGAGCGGCGGCAAAGGAGCCCCGTCGTTTCTTCGCTATTCACAGCAAGGGAGATGTCATGGAACTTTTTCCGGTCGCCGGTTCTTCGGCCTGTACCAAAGGTGCGGCAATTATCGCCAAGGCAGAAAGTGTGGGGCTTGACCCCCGGGTCCTCTACGAAGCGGTGATCGATCTTTCCTCGGAAGGACTGCTTACCGCCAACTGCATCAATCTGGCGGCGGGGATTCTCATCCAGGACCTCGGCCTGCCAAAATATTTTTTCCAGAACATCAACAAGGTGCCTCTTGCCAATCTGCTTCAGTCCATTGCCACCTCGATCAAGGTTATCGATGGCCGTGTCGTCCTGCACGGCCGGGTCGCCCAGATAGATTTCGACGCCACCCAGTCCGGTGTGGTCCAATGGGTGCGAATCGCAACCGAAGAGACCCGGGAAAATATGGAGGCGGTGCTCGAGCATCTGATCTCCGGCCATCGCCGGGAATATTATTTCAGCCCGGAAAGCAAATACTACACCTATATTATCAGACCGGAAACGGTTGCCGATTATCCCCCTGAGGCCTTTGGCCAATCCCGTTTTCTCTTTTCTCTTGCCGGTGACTATGACGTGACGCCTGCACCGACCCGAAAACGCTACGAAAAATTTCTCCAGGAGAGCGATGGGTCGCTGACCCCGCTGATCGGGGTCTTCAACCTGCCGGAAAGCGGCGAGACGCGGCTGATGTTCAATTCCGATTTTGCCTCCCCGCAATTGCCGGTGCTGCGAAAGATCCTGGAAGACCATGGTCTGACCCTGCTGCGGGCCTATTGGGAGCCTTATCTGGGACAGTCGTCGGTGTCCTCATCGATCTGCACCCTGTATGTCGGCGGTGAACTGACAAGAAAGCAGGAGGGGGGAGTAGTGGATGATCTTCGCGCCTTTCTCGCCTTTGCCGTAGGCCCGGTCACGCAGCTTTACCTGCAGGGAGCGATAGGTTTCAAGGAAATGCTCTTTGCCGGCAATGCCATAGATTTTACCCACCTCTTCATATTCAAGGAGAGTGAGAATATTACCGATCGCGAGATTCTCGAGAATCTCGCCAGCAGGGATCAACGCGAGGCATTTGCCAAACGTATCCAGAGCGCGAACAAGTCGACCTATTCCGCACGCCTCATTCAGGAAACCGTCGGGAAACACCCTGATCTCATCGGCTTTCTCTATCCTCTTTTCGAGCGGAAATTTTCCCCGAGGTCGACAAACCGGATTTCCGAGGAAGAACTCGGCCGGAAATGGCTGGAGTTCGACAGGATGATTGCCGGCAGGTTTATCGATTTCCCGCTTGGCTATGAGATCTTCAAGTTCATGTTCAAGATCATCGTCTGCACCCTCAAGACCAACTTCTATAAGGCTGAAAAGCGCTCTTTCGCTTTCCGCTTCGATAACCGGATTCTCGATCCTCTGGTGTTCAACCGCTTTGTCTTCGGCATCTTTTTTGTCAACGGCCACTATTCCTGCGGCACCCACCTGCGGGCCGCCGATATTGCCCGCGGAGGCTTGCGGCTGATCAGGGTGTCGCGTTCCAACTATGACACCGAGCTCGATAACGCGGTACTTCTCAACTATGCCCTGGGACCGAAGGCGCAGCGGCTGAAGCATAAGGACATCTGCGAAAGCGGCTCGAAGGGGGTGGTTGTCCCTCTTCCCCATTATGCCACTTTCCGCAAGGAGGCCCTGAACGACTATACCGAAGGGATTATGGATCTGATGCTGCCCGACAACTCGATCGTCGACTATTACGGCAAGGCGGAGATGGTCTTTTTCGGGCCGGATGAAGGCACCGCCCAGCTTATGGACGACGTAGCCTACCATGCCAGGGATAAAGGCTACCAGTACTGGCGAACGATCACCACCGGCAAGAGTTTCGGTATCCCCCATGACACCTACGGCCTGTTAACCGGGGGGCGGACCTTCGGCCTCTTTGACCGTGGCGGGCAAGGTGTCGAACTGCAGGTTGAAGGCAGATCGCACTTCGTGACCGACGACATGGCGGCAATATACGCAGAGATCGGTGGCAAGATCGAGACTTCGGGGATGACCACCACCTCGATCATGAGTGGGTTCAGGACCCTCATCGGCCATTATAATGACAAGGAGAAAGAACTGAATCTGATGATAACCGGCGGGCCGGACGGCGATCTCGGGTCCAACCAGATCCAGTGCTACAAAGGGAAAATCTGCCTGATCATCGATGGCGGCTCGGTCCTTTTCGACCCGCAGGGGCTTGACCGCGAGGAGTTGAAGAAACTGGCCTTCACGCGCAACTCCCAGCCGCGGATTAACTCCCTCGGTTTTCCGGCGGCAAAACTCAGCAGTCAGGGCTTCAGGGTGCCGATCGGGGCTGCCAACGTGATCCTGCCCGACGGTACGGTGATAGAAGACGGAGCCCTTTTTCACCGTAATTTTCTGACCAATCCCGCCAACCGGAAATATATCGGCCAGGCCGATATCCGTGCCTTTATTCCCTGTGGCGGCTTCAAGGATACCATTCATCAGGGCAACGTCCGTCAGTTCCTCGAGCTCTTCAGCGAACTGCGATATATCGTCGAGGGGGCCAATGTCTTTTTCGACGACGGTGCCAGGCGGTATATCGCCACCAACACGCTCATCAAACAGATCAAGGATACCACCGCCAACAAGGGCGGCGTCTTCAGCAGTTCGATTGCCGAGGTGCTGACCGCCTTTCTCCTCCAGGAGGATTACGAGGAGAAGCTGCAGAACGATCCTGCCACCCGGTGGGCTCTGATCAAGGATATTCTCGGCCTGGTCGATCGTTATGCCCGCCTGGAAACGGGCCTGTTGCTGCGTCTTCATCAGGCCGATCCGGCCGTGCCGCTGTTTGTCCTCTCGGAGCAAACGAGTGAGCAGATCTTTGCCCTGCAGGACCGGCTGGAGACAATTCTGCCGGAGATTCTCGGTGCGTCAGGACTGGTCTGGCAGGTGATGGAACACTACATCCCTGCAGTGCTCCGGCAAAAACTTGGAGAAAAGCAGATAATGGCTCTTCTGGATGCGAGACAGCTCCAACCATACAGAGATGCCATTATCACCAAAAAACTGGCGTCTATGGCCTTTTACAGCTTCGGAGAAGGGTGGGATGCATATCTGCAGGAGATCGAAACAGCTCCGATTCCTGCCCTGGAGAAAATATTTACCACGATTATTTGATAATCCTCGTCATTATTCCGGCGATACCGATTTCTAAGCCGGAATGACGAAGATCACTAAAGATTTTTTAAGGAGCATCATGGCCATGTCACTTGAATACCGGAAGCAGCGGATCCTGGCTGTCTTATATGAAAACCTCAAGCGTCCCCAGCCCGAGGTTGTCGATTCCGCCAGCATTGCCGAAGCGTTGGAGATGGAGCTGTCGGAGACCCGGCAGGTGATCAAGATCTTGAATGATGCCGGAGCGGTGGAGAGCGATCTCGACGGTCGGTACTCCTTGATAACCCGGCAAGGACTCCTCTGGCTGCAGGAAAAGTCCCTGTAAGGCGTATCGTTTCGACCCTTTTTTCGACCCATTTCATATCCGGCCCTTGGCTATCGGCAGAAATCCTGTTATATTCGCGACTTATTTTTTTACCCTCATTCATCACTCCAGACAGAAAGAATGGATGGGGAGAAATCGCGAATACAACAAGGGATGGAACCATGCTGAAATCTTACAGACTCGAGGCCGGGATAAGGCAGGCTGTCCATCTCCCACCTCTTCCCCTGACTCCGGAACAGACTCACGAAGCGCAGCAGCTACTCGAACAGGGATGTGAAGAGGGAGCATTTCTCCTCGATCTCATCGCCAGCCGGGTTGAGCCCGGGGTCAGTAAAGCGGCCCGGGTCAAGGCGAAGTGGCTGCAGGAAGTTGCTCTCGGCCGGGTGAAAGTAAGAGGAGAAATCCTCGGTCCGGAACAGGCCATAGCCATGCTGGGGACGATGGGCGGCGGCTATAATGTCCACGCATTGATCGAGCTGCTGGGAGTTTCCTCTCTGGCACCCTGTGTTGCGGGCGCTTTGAAAGGGCTGATCAAGATCTACGACGGTTTTGACCGGGTCGCCCACCTGGCGAAAACCTGCAGTCATGCCCGGGAGGTAATCGTTTCCTGGGCCAACGCCGAATGGTTTACTTCCTCGCCGCCGCTTGCCGAGATGATGATGGTGAAGATCTACAAGGTCGATGGAGAGATCAACACCGATGATTTTTCGCCGGGCAAGGAGGCGCAGTCCAGGGCCGATATTCCCCTGCACGCCACCTTTTTCGGCGGCAAACGCTTTTTCGACGGAATCGAGACCATTGCCTGTTTCAGGCAGGACAACTGCCAGGTGGCTTTTGCCGGCGATGTGGTCGGCACCGGCTCGTCGCGAAAATCTGCAGTAAATTCGCTACTCTGGCACACCGGTGCCGATATTCCGCATGTCCCCAATAAAAGAACGGGCGGCCTGGTGTTCGGCGGAATAATCGCCCCCATCTTCTATGCCACCGCCCGCGATGCAGGGATTTTACCAATCGAATGCGAGGTGGAAAATTTCACCACCGGCGATGCCGTCACTTTTTGCCCCCACGACTGGACCCTTACCAACCGGCACGGAGTTCGGATTGCCATGAAACCGGCACCGCTCACCCTGCTCGACGAGTACCGCGCCGGAGGCAGGCTCAACCTGATTATCGGCAAGCAACTGACCCGTATGGCCTGCTCTTTTTCAGGCCTGCCTTTTCCGGAGATCTTCAAGGAAACGACCAATCCGGCAGCAAAACCGGGCCAGGGATACAGCCTTGCCCAGAAGATTGTCGGTCGGGCCTGCGGAATGGAAGGTGTTCTGCCGAAAACGGTGTGCGAACCGAAAATGACTACTGTCGGATCCCAGGATACCACCGGACCGATGACCATGCAGGAAATCGACGAACTGGCCTGCCTCAGGTTTAAAGCCGATCTGTTCATGCAGTCGTTCTGCCATACGGCCGCCTATCCGAAGGCCTCCGACTTTGCCAGATGGCAGATCATGCGCGAGACCACCATAGACCGGGGCGGCGTGGCTCTGCAACCGGGCGACGGGGTCATCCATCCCTGGCTCAACCGGATGCTCATTCCGGACACGGTCGGCACCGGCGGCGACTCACACACCAGATTTCCGCTGGGAATATCCTTTCCGGCAGGTTCCGGGCTGGTTGCCTTCGCCGCCGCCCTCGGCTTCATGCCGATGGAGATGCCGCCCTCGGTCCTGGTCCGCTTTTCCGGTCGACGCAGGCCTGGCATCACCGTCCGCGATATGGTCAACGCCATTCCTTACGCGGCTATCCGGCAGGGGCTTCTGACCGTTGCGAAAAAAGGCAAAAAAAATATTTTTGCCGGAGCTATCCTGGAAATTGAGGGTGTCGACGATCTGAGCGTGGAGGAAGCCTTCGAGCTGACCGATGCATCGGCTGAACGGAGTGCGGCCGCCTGTACAGTCAGTCTGCCGGTGGCGACGGTGATGGAAAATGTGCGCGGCAATGTGGCTCTTTTGCGATCGCTCGTCGCCGACGGGTACAATGACAGTGACTGTCTTTCGCGTCGTATTGCCGATATGGAGGCTTGGCTTGCCGATCCGAACCTCCTGCAAAGGGATGACCATGCCGAATATACCGCCGTGATCGAGATCGACCTGGCGGCGATTACCGAACCTATCCTCGCCTGTCCCAACGACCCCGACGATGTCCGGCTGCTCAGCGAAGTGGCAGGTGAAAGGATTGACGAAGCCTTTATCGGCTCCTGCATGACCCACCTGAGTCACCTCCAGGCGGCCGCCCGCCTGCTCGCAGGAGAACAGTACGCAGAGGCACGGCTGTGGGTGGCGCCTTCCACCCGCATGGATCGCGATGCCATACGTAATGAGGGTGGCCTGGCAATCTTCTCCCAGGTCGGGGGCCGGGTAGAGATACCCGGCTGCAGCCTGTGCATGGGCAACCAGGCCAGGGTACGTCCGGGAACGACAGTCATTTCGACCTCGACCCGGAATTTTGACAACCGCCTCGGCGACGGAACAAAAGTCTATCTTGCTTCGACCGAACTCACCGCCATCAGCGGCCTGAAGGGAGCTTTGCCTACTGTTCGCGAGTATTTCGACTTCCTGGCAAGAAAAGAGTAAGAGCCCTGACGTGTTTGACATTGTTCGGGGTATCCGGAAATGGGAGCTCTTTGGTCCCAACTACGGGGTCTGGGGTTTGTCCTGAATTTTTTTCAGCAGATACAGCTCTCCCGGGATCCATGATCCCTTTTCTCTGCGGATATTATGCGGTGTATGGTCGATAACGGCGAAACCCGCAGTGATCGCGCATTGCTCGAGGTATTTCGGGTTATGGGCATACCTTCCTGAAGGGAGGAGTTCATATTTTTCAGTCTGATCCGTCGTCTCAATGGAGCAGGCGATGATCCCGCTGTCTTTGCTGTTTTCGGCAATGGCATGGAAAAGCGGCTGCAGGTCCCCGAGGTAAATGAAGACATCGGCCGCGAGAAAAAAATTGTAACGTTCTTCGCGGCGGTGCAGAAATGGCACAATTTCCTCATGTTCGAGGTGATCGTACAGCTTTTTCGCTGCGGCTTTGTCCAGCATTTGCGCCGAAACATCGATACCGACCAGTATATCGGTCATGGCCCGGAACGCGGCTCCCGAGAGACCGGTGCCGCAGCCGAGATCAAGTGCGGCCGCAAAGGGAACTGCCTGGGGAACCGCACGCATCACCAGACCGGCCAGGGCGGAAGGCACCGTATATCCCAGAGTGCCCTGAATATGCTCATCAAAACGGACTGCGTACTTGTCAAATGTCTCCTCGACATATTCCCGGGGGGCCGCAGGGGTTGTTGATCCCGACAGTGCGGCAAGCATATGATTTGCTGCCGGATGATGCGGGTCGATTGTTATCAACCGGCTCAGGATGGTCTTTGCCTTGTCAAAGTTGTTGAGGGCGTTGCAGATACCGGCAAGATTAAAAAGAGCATCGACGTTGCCGGGATCGAGATGGACACTCTTCTCCAGACACTGGCCGGCACGACTGAGGTCGCCCCGCTCGCTGTAGATGACTCCGAGGTTGTTCAGGGCCAGCGGATAGTCCGGCTCAATCCGAATAGCCAATTCGATCATTGCCAGACCTTTTGCAGTATCCCCTTGCTGGTACAGTAATTTTCCGTAATTATTTAAAATTTTCGGATGGTGTGGAGTGAGTGACAGGGCTTTTTCATACGCTGCCCCGGCTCCTTGCCAATCCTTCCGCGCTTCCAGCACCGCACCAAGATTCAAATGCTGCTCGGGATCGTCGGGGGCGGCGAAAACCGTTCGGCGGCAGTATGCTTCCGCTTCATCGAGTTTGCCGAGGTCGCGGCAGACAATGCCGAGATTGGCAAGGACATTGAGATTTTCCGGCACAGACTGCAGCACCTGCAAATAGCGTTTTTCAGCTTCTTCCAGCCTTTTCTGTTGATGAAGATCGACAGCTTCTGAGAATATTTGTTGTAAATCCGGCATGGGGAACAGCACCTCGTAGCTTTAAGAATAAAAAGCGAAGAGACTACCATGAAAGGCTGGAGATGCCAAGATTTTGGAGCCGATAAAACGACAAAGGTACCTAAACAACAGGTAATAGTGGGTTACCGGACGGGATGGCGTTGCAGAACCGTTTCGATCTCGGCGCGGAGCCGATCGGGGCGGATGGGTTTCGAGACGTAGCCGTCCATGCCGACGGCGAGACATTTTTCCCTGTCGCCTTTCACCGCATAAGCGGTCATGGCAATGATGGGAAGATGGCGGCCGGTGCGCTCTTCGTTCTTTCGGATGGTCCTGGTAGTTTCGTAACCATTCAATTCGGGCATCTGGATATCCATGAGAATCAGATCGAAATCATTATGTTCAAGTTGCTCCAGCGCCAAAACGCCGTTCACGGCAACCGTCACCCTCCAGCCCTCCCGTTCCAGGACGGTTACGGCGAGAGTTCGATTGATGTATTCGTCTTCGACGAGGAGAATGTGTAACGGTTTCCGGCCATCTTGGTTTTGCGGTGAAGAAGCGGGGCGTTCCGATCGAGCCGCTTCCTGTTTATAATCCGAACCGCCGAGTGGAAAACGGACGGAAAAATAGAAGGTTGTGCCGACTCCCGGTTCGCTTTCGATGCAGATTTTTCCTCCCATCATTTCCACCAGCTCGGCGGCGATGACCAAGCCCAGACCGGTACCTCGATGATTGGAGTTCCGGGTGGTGCCGAGTTGATTGAATGCTTTGAAAACATTGTTGATTTCATCGGCTGGAATACCTATGCCGGTATCCCGGATCTGAAAGAGGAGGTTGATCCGGCCAAACCGCCTTTCGTCGTGGTCGAGTCTCTGGACGGTAAGCGTCACGCTGCCCTGGTTAGTGAATTTGATGCCGTTGCTCACTAGATTGATGAGAATCTGGTGCAGCTTGTCGGCGTCGCCGCGCAGCATATCGGGAATACTTTCATCGCAATCGACATGCAGGCCGATAGCCTTCTGGGCTGCACTCACCCCCAGAATTTCCATGGCATCGGCGAGAGTGTTGCGCAGGCTGAAGGGAGCGATGGTCAGTTCAAGCTTGCCTGCTTCGATCTTTGAGAAATCGAGGATATCGTTGATCAGGTTCAGCAACCGTTCAGCCGAGGAATGGACCATCTCCAGATACGTTCGCTGGTGCCCTGAAATATCCGATTTCAAGATAATATCGGTCAAACCGATAATGCCGTTCATCGGCGTCCGTATTTCATGACTCATATTGGCAAGAAAGGTGCTTTTGTTTCTTTCCGCCAGTTCGGCACGCTCTTTAGCTATTTTCAGTTCATCGACGGCACGTTTTCGCTTGAGGACATCGCCGATATGCCGGGCCACAAAGGCCATCAGTTCTTTGTCTTTTTCAGTGTAGACGATTTCACTGTAGCTTTGGACTGCGACGGCACCAGCAAGGTTATCAAGATAAAAAGGTGCACCCAGCCAGGAATAGGGCATGGTGCCCAAGCATTCCATATTGTTTTGCAGACAGATCTCCATATAGTTGTCAGGGGTGAGCAGGAGTGGTTGCCTGGTCTTCAGGAGATACCCGGTAATCGAGCATTTTTTTTGATCCAGCTGTATTTCCATGCCCTGGAACTGGGGATCGCTGGTGTCGGCAAAATAAGGAAATTTGATATATTTTCCATCCTTGCGGTCTTCCACCAGGGCGATATAGAAATTTTCCGCGTGGATGAGCCCCCTGACTATCTGGTGAATTTTCAAATACAGTTCTGAAATATTTTCTGCCGAGTGTGCCTGTTCGCTGATCTCATAGAGTGCCGTCCTCAGCCGTTCGGAATATTCCAACGCCCGCATCGATTCGAGCTGTTGCTGAATTATGCCCATGCTTTTCAGACGCGAACCGATGACTGCGGCCAGGGTCTGTACGGCCTGGATACCATCGGGCGTAAAGGAATAACCGTCACTGCCACCAAAATAGAGGAGACCGTAAAGACTGGACCGGTCGATGATCGGTATTATCAGGTGGACCTGGTTTCCCGTTTCGGCGAGAAATTCAGGGTCGGGGTGTTGAGCCTTGATTTCCACAGGGTGGCCGCTTGCCTGTAATTCCTCGATCAGGGCATACTCGGCGGGGATTCTTTTGGGGACATTTTTTGGTCCGTTTTTTATATTCGGGGGGAGAAATGTGCGGCGGGCGTTATCAGGGAAATAAATTTCTATGAAAAAAGCGTCAAGTTTCGGGAAGATATTGGTATGGAGAAACTCGGAAAGTTGTTCAACCGTATCTGTTGAGCGTTGTCCGATGGTCAGTTCCTTGACAAGATCGAGAATGGGATGAGCGGCAATGGGATCGAGATTCTTCTTGAGATCCTGCATAATAGTACAACGTTTCCCGTGGATATCGTTTCGAGACAGGCGGTTGGTTGGCACACGTTGCCAAAATCGCTCCTACAACTTTTTAATCATATCAGAAAAAAAAGGTGAGATGAAGGCGAGCGGACCGATTTATCGGAAAAGGTTTTTTCCAAACCGGCCCGGTCAACCGGGCAAAGGGTGGCCTGCCTGAATTGCAGGAAAGAAGATGGCGCTAAAAAAGACGTTCGGCTTTCACAGGATTGCTGAGGGTGCCGATCCCTTCTATTTCCACCTCGACAACATCGCCGTCATGCAGCGGACTGACGCCGCTTGGGGTGCCGGTTATGATGATATCGCCGGGCTCGAGGGTGAAGTTTTTCGAAACAAAGGCAATTATTTCCGGGATCTTGAAAATCATGTGACGGGTATTCGACTGTTGCACCACTTTGCCGTTCAGGCGGCAGGTGATCTCAAGATCCTGCGGGTCGCCGATAGCCTCCGGCGGAACGATCACCGGGCCGATCGGGCCGAAGGTGTCGAGCGATTTACCGCGATACCATCCTGGTTTATCCCCTTTCTGAAGGTTGCGCTGACTGACGTCGTTGAAGCAGGTGAAACCGAGGACATGGTCCATGGCTTCGGCGGCGGTGAGATTTTTCACCCGGTCCTTGATGATGATGGCGAGTTCCGCCTCATGGTCCGTCCGACAATTGGGAAAACCGTAAGCCAGGACAAAGGCAGGCAGAATAATGGCATCGCCCGGGCCGATCAGGACATTCGGGGTCTTTGGAAATAAAACCGGTTCGATGGGAATTTCGCTTGCAAAATTCTGCATATCGACTGACTGGCTTTCCTTGATATGGTCGAGGTAATTCAGGCCTAATGCAACGATCTTGCTGGGGTTGACCAGGTACTCGCCGCCACTGGCCATGGGCAGGGTAATTTTCATCGGCAGCCTCACAGGATTAATGGATCACAAAAATTTATCTATCATACCACATGTTGCAGAATTCATCGCCCTGTCCTTTATTGGGGTGGGCAGGAACGTTGCCGGCTGTTCATGATTTTATAGGCACAGAACTCGCCGCACATGGTGCAGGCCCCGTGTTCTTCTGTGATTTCGGCTTTTTCGGCCCTCCGCCTGCGGGCAAGGGGCGGGTCGAGAGCCAGCTCATACTGTTTTTCCCAGTCCAGAGCCTTGCGGGCTTTGGAAATAGCGATATCCCGTTCCATGGCTCCGGGAATTCCTTTAACGATATCGGCGGCATGTCCGGCCAGTCTCGTGGCCATGACACCCTGATGGACATCTTCGGCGGTGGGCAGGCAGAGATGCTCGCTGGGAGTGACGTAGCAGAGGAAATCGGCACCGGCGGAAGCGGCAATTGCCCCGCCGATGGCGCTGGTGATATGGTCGTAGCCCGGTGCGATATCGGTGACGAGGGGCCCGAGCACGTAAAACGGCGCGCCGTGGCAGAGCCGTTTCTGCAGCTGGATGTTGGCCTCTATCTGGTTGAGCGGGACGTGGCCGGGACCTTCGATCATCACCTGGACCCCCTGGTCCCAGGCCCGCCGGGTCAGCTCGCCGAGGACGATCAGTTCGTGGATCTGAGCCCGGTCGGTGGCATCGGCGAGGCAACCGGGACGGAAACCGTCTCCGAGTGAAAGGGTTGCGTCGTAGGGTTTTACGAGTTCGAGCAGCCGATCAAAATACTGATAAAGAGGGTTTTCCGCTTTATTGTGTTCCATCCAGGCACAGGTGAAGGAGCCGCCCCGGGAGACCACTTCCATGATCCTGCCCTCACGGTCCATAAACTCAAGGGCTCTGAGCGTCACGCCGCAATGGACGGTGATAAAATCGACGCCGTCGTCGAGGTGCTTTTTGATGCCGGCAAAAATCTCATCGACTGTCATATCGACAATAGCCTTGCCCTGTTTGACCACGGTGTCGCAGGCCGCCTGGTATAACGGCACGGAACCTATGCAGATATCGGTTTCGGCAATGATCGCCGCACGGATCTCGTCAATCGGGCCGCCGGTCGACAGGTCCATCAGAGCGTCGGCCCCGGCCCGGACCGCAACTCTGGCCTTTTCCAATTCCCGGTCGATGCTGGTGTCGTCTTTACTGGTGCCGATGTTGGCATTGACCCTGGTTCGGATACCCTTGCCGACCGCCAGCGGCCGACCGTTTGTGTGGCGGTTGTTGTGGCAGATGATGGCCCACCCCTTGGCGATGTTGTTGCGCAGAGTTTCCGGTTCGATCCCGGCATCGCGGGCGGCAAGGATCATCTTTTCGGTGACTATTCCCTCACGGGCGTATTCCATCTGGGTTTTCATTACGCTGCTCTCCTCTTTGGGCGGGGCAAAAAAATGACCGCAGGAAGCGGTCTTCAGAGGAGCAGGCAATGGCATGCTCAAATTGGTCCGTTCCCTACGCCGGTATCAGCCGGATCAGGTTCAAAGGGTCGCTCCGCATTGCGGAACTCTCAGTCCGTGGACTCCCCCAGGCTTTTTATAGGCGAAAGACTACCTTTTCCATAATCGGTCGTCAAGGGTTAACGATTTGCATTTCGGCAATATTCCGTGCTATGCTCAGCGATTCGATCAGCCAACGCAATCGGAAGTGCATCCCGCCTGCCACCACAATACTGGGGAGCATCATGGAATTTACTGAAAAATCAGGCAAGAGCCTGATCATTACCACTGAACTGGGGCTGGATTCTGGTGGGCGAAGCAGGCGAGGGCTTTCTTTTTTCCGGAGGTGATCTTTCATGCCATGTATCGGTGAGGCGATTGCCTTGGCCACGGTCCTGTGCTGGACCTTCAGCGTGCAGTTTTTTGCGGCGGCTTCCCGGGAAGTAGGGGCGATCCCGGTCAACATAATCCGGCTGAGCGTCGCCCTGGTTCTCTTTGTCATCCTCCTCTGGTATAAAGACGGTTCCGTGGTGCCGCTGCATTTCCCGGCCCTAGCCTGGTTTTATCTCAGTTTGTCCGGCATTGTCGGCTTTTTCATCGGCGATATCTTTCTTTTCAAGGCCCTGGTTGAACTGGGGCCGCGGGTCGCCATGCTGATCCAGAGTCTCGCGGCGCCGACGGCCGCAGTGCTGGGGTGGGTTTTCCTGGGGGAGATGTATGTCCTGCATCAGTGGCTTGGCATGGCGGTCGCTCTGCTTGGGGTCTCGGCGGTAATTCTTGAACGTGGGGCGAAGCCCGGCACAAGCTTAGTGACGAAATTGCAGGTGCGGCGCATCTCAGGCAAGGGAGTGGCTTACGGCCTTGCCGCGATGTGTGGTCAGGCTGGCGGAATCGTCCTGAGTAAAACCGGGATGCAGACCGAGTCGGGATATCTTGACGCTTTTGCCGCGACGGAAGTAAGGGCTATCGCTGCCTTTTTCTGCTTTATTCTGTATTTCACAGTGACCCGCAAATGGAGGAATGTACAGAAAGCTCTCACCAACACCAGGGCGGTGCTCTTCACCGCCATCGGTGCCGCCATCGGGCCTTTTTTAGGGGTTTCCTTGTCGCTTCTGGCCCTGCATTATCTCACCAGCGGTGTTGCTTCGACCTTTTTTGCTTTAGTTCCCATCTGCATTATTCCTTTTTCCGTATACCTGCATAAGGAGCATGTCTCGGCCCGCGCGGTGGCCGGAGCAGTTGTCGCGGTCTACGGAGTTTATCTGCTGTCAAGATAGCCGGACTGAACGAATATAGCAGTCGACATCGAATTTTCGCCTGCAACCGGCTTCATTCATGTAGCGGATCTTGCCGAAAACAGGACGTTCCCGCCAGGCCCGGTCATGCACGCCACCAATCGACCAGGCGATCCCGGTGTAACCGTTGGCGTCACGCCCGTCAAGGGAGTAGCGGTCGTTCAGGATGATGGCATACTCCAGGGCCTCTTCCGGTTCTATCGTCCACTCGAGGATTTTTTTGGCCCAATACATCCGCAGATAACCGTGCAGTTTGCCATGGATGACGAGGTCGCGCTGGCAGGCGTTCCATAGCCCTTCGTGGGTTTGGGCCGCTTCAAATTGCTCGAGGCTATAGAGTGCGTCCCTCGGATCCTGCCGATGGGCCTGCAATGTTTTCTGCGCCCATTCCGGAAAGCCGGCAAAGCGGTCATATGCCGGTTCGTAGAGACAGAAATTGTCGGCCAGTTCGCGGCGAACGATCAGTTCTTCGAGAAAATCGCCGAGGATCGCGGGCGCGAGGCCTGACCTTGATACCTGCCAGGCCAGGCGCTGCGGGGCGAGCTGGCCGAAGTGGAGATAGGGGGAAAGACCGGACTGACCCTTGAGGCAAGGATTGTTGCGTTGGGCGCTGTAGGTGATCAGTCTGTTATCGACAAAGTCCCGCATTGCTTCTTGCCCAGCCTTTTCTCCTGGTTGAAGCCAATCGACCGCCCCGGCTATTCGGTCGGAAATCTTTTCGGCCAGATGGTCTTCGGCAATCTTGAGGTTGTCCGTTTCGATCTCAACCGGATGACGCTGCAGTGCCGGGATATCGGTGAGATACTGATCGACAAGGCGCTTGATTTTTGGCCGGATGGTGTAAGCGCCGTACTCCTTTTTGCCTGAGGTAATCCAGGCAGGGATGACATTATGACCGTCAACCTCGTAGAAAGGCACCGATATTGCGGCCTTGAGTTGCTCCTGCCACTTCCGCTTGATTCTCAGCGGATCGAAATCGCACACCAGAAGATGTGCGTCGCAGCGCTGCAGAAAACCCGGCAGGACATCGACCGGGCTGCCCTCGAGCAGTTTGAATCCGATATTGATTTCAGCAAGCCTGGCCGGTAATTCCGCCAGACCTTTCAGCATAAAAAGATAATGGCGCAGATTTGCGCCGGGATAGTCGGCAACCAGGCAGAAGACCACCAGCAAGGCTTTTTCCCTGATGATTGCCTCCTGTTGGGCCCATAACAGCGCCCAGTTGTCGTCAACCCGCTGTTCCCGTGACATTAAATAAACAACCGAGCCCAGGCCGCGCTTACCGGATGCCACTTGTCGTCCACGGCGGTCGATATCGATGTTGCGTCTGTCCATACGACTCCGATTGATTTTTCTCTACTTCAGCTGATCAGGAACAAAAGAAGAATTGAAATAATAGTACGCTCGGAATATATTCTCCAGTACTGTAAGTTATCCAAACAGTAATTCCCTATTGCAGCCGTAGCACTGCAACTGATACGTCCCGCGTTAGCGAGCGCCGATTCATTTACTAGACCCGTCAGAACGCAGGTGTCAAGGGCAGAATGTTGGCACGCGCGGATATTCACGACCAAAGGACTGATACGCGCTGTTGGTCCCCCCGGTTTTAATTACCAGAATATGAGGAATTTCAATGTCTCAACAAACCGCACAACTCACCATAGAAGGAAAAACCTACAATCTGCCGATAGTCGAAAGCACTACCGGCGAGAAGGCTCTGGACATCAGGTCTCTGATGCGCGACACCGGTTACATCACCCTCGATAGTGGGTTTATGAATACCGGATCTTGCGAGTCGCAGATAACCTATCTTGACGGTGCCAAAGGTGTTCTCAGGTATCGTGGATACGATATCAAGGAGCTGGCTGAAAACTGCGTCTTTATCGAAGTTGCCTACCTTCTTCTGACCGGTGAACTGCCGACCAAGGCCGAACTTGATGAATTCAAGTACGACATGACCAGGTATGCCCTGATTCACGAGGACATGATCCATTTTTTCGATCATTTTCCGCCCAATGCCTCGCCGATGTCGATACTCTCGACCATGGTCGGCTCGCTCCACGACTTTTATCCGGAAATGGACTCGGAAGAAGACCCGTACGGCGGCATCACCACCACCACAGCCCGCCTGCTCTCAAAAATTCGGACGATAGCCGCCTTTTCCTATAAAAAGAACATCGGCCACCCTTTAGTCTACCCTCGGCCCGATTTGAGCTATTGCGCCAACTTCCTCAATATGATGTTCGACCGCCCCAACATGCCGTATAATGTCGAACCGGTTGCCGTCATCGCTCTGAACAAACTGCTGATTCTGCATGCCGATCACGAACAGAACTGTTCAACCTCGACGGTCCGCCTGGTCGGCAGCGCCGGGGTCCGTCTATACCCTTCCATTTCGGCAGGCATCAGTGCCCTCTGGGGTCCTTTGCACGGCGGGGCGAATGCCGCAGTAATGAGGATGCTCGAGGGTATCTACAAGGATGGCAGGAATTACGACAAATACATCGCCATGGCCAAGGATCCGGCCAACCCTTACCGGCTTACCGGATTCGGGCACCGGGTCTACAAAACCTATGACCCGCGGGCAACGCTGATCAAGGAGGTCTGCGAGGGTGTCCTGGAGACCCTCAATGTAAAGGATCCGTTGCTGGATGTTGCCCGGGAGCTTGAATACCGGGTCAGCAAGGACGACTATTTTGTCTCGCGCAACCTTTATCCCAATGTCGATTTTTATTCCGGAATTATTTATCGGGCACTGGGCATTCCCACCAACATGTTTACCGTTATGTTTGCCTTGGGCAGGCTGCCCGGCTGGATCGCCCACTGGCAGGAGATGAATTCGGACAAGGAAAGCAGCCGGATCGGCCGACCACGGCAGGTGTACCAGGGTGTCACCAGTCGGCCCTTCCTGAAAATCGACGATCGCGGTTAGGAAATTCAAGTATCAAACATCAACTCAAAAAACGAGCACACCATGAAAAACATCATCCTTCTCGCCTGCTTTTTACTTTTCGCCGGATGTGCAAAGCAACCGGTAATCGCCAACCTCAATCTGCGGATTGGCGAACAACCAGGTGGGCTCTATCCGGCAACGCTTTCTGCCGCAATCAGTGGCCAGGACTCGAGAAAGTCTCAAGATGTCGTAGTGTATGCGAGCGATGAGCCGCCGACAGGTCTCGCCAACATGAGTGCCCCGCAGGAGCTGATTGAAGAAAAACTTGCCGAAGGGCTGCGGAGCCAGGGTTTACGCCTCGACCCCGCTTCGCCGGTCCACCTGAAATTTGACATCAAGGAACTGCTGGTCCGGGTCAGCCGGCCAAAAATGCTCTACCTGGCCGAAGGCAAGACCTTCATCACTTTGACTGTGGAGAACCGGGGGACAGTCTTTACCAAGACCTACAAGCGTGAGGCCGCCAAGGAGTCGGCTAGACGTCCCGATCTGCCGAAACTCGAGGAAATGCTTAACACCCAGTTGGCCGATATCGTGCAGCATATGCTTCAGGATGAGGAAGTGAGAAATCTCATAGGCAGAAGGTAACAGCTTCCCATATATGGACGCGTGGGAATTGTTCCGATTTCAAGGATGTTGTAAACGATCAGGCTGCCGGAGGTCATTTCCGGCAGCCTGATAAGTTTGTTTTCTGTGTGAGATGCCTGCTTGTGGGCGGAGATTATTCGATGCCCCACTTCGCCAGGATGGCTTTGTATTCGTCGGTCTTGACAAAATTTTCCAGTACAGTCCGGATTGTTTTCACTGTGTCGTCGGAAGTCTGCAGGCTGGCGGCGAGATAATACCCTCCTGTCGAGATCTCGGTCAGCGGCAGAGCCCTGCGAAGCAGGGTGCCGGGATCGTCGCCCGCCGATTTGGCGATATGAAAGGCGACCGCATCCGGCATCGGCCACAGGTCTATACGCTTCGCCTTGAGTTTTTTATAGTTGCTGAGATTGGCGTTATCGCCGGAAGTCCGGTCAAAGGTGCCCAGATCGAAACCTTTGCTTTCCAGATAGGATTCACGGGCATCGCTCAAGGTGGTGCCGATCTTGTATTTCTTCATGTCTTCCAGGCTGCCTATCTGGAGGTCGGATCTCTCCTGCAGAGCAAAAACCGAGTAGCGTGACGGCACGATTATCCCGATCCATTTGAAAAGAGCTTCACGTTTTTCCTGCCTGCTCATGGAAAAAATCAGGCTGTCCGCCTTTTCCTGGACCAACTGATAACTGCGCGCCCACGGATAACTGGCAATTTCAAAATCCAGGCCCGTGCTCTTCAGAACCGCTTCGACCACTTCTGCCGAGGCCCCGATAATCTTATCATTTTCCTTATATTGGAAGGGCGGGAATTCTTCTGTATAAACAGTGAGGGCTGCAGTTGCAGCATTGATCGAAAAGAGCAGAGGAAGAAGCATACCGGTTAGAATCAGGAAGAGTTTTTTCATGTCGATCTCCTTGTGTAATGCGGGTTTTCCCGGTACGGGACCAGCCAATATCGGCTGAAAAACAACTGCTTACGATCCAATGGCACAGGATCGGGCAGGTGCGGGGGCAAGTAAAAGCACTAAACCAACAAACGCTTCAGTCGTTTGCTGAGGGCCGGCTGGGAAATACCCAGGAGCCTTGAGGCAATCGACTGATTGCCGTCGGCTCTCTGCATTGCCTCTTTCATCAGCTGGAGGGCCGCCTCTTCCAGGGTCGGCAGGGATTCCAACTCTGCAAACAGCCGCTCGGGCGTTTCTTCCCGTTTCGCCTTATCCTGGCCCGGACGGACAAGATGACCGATGCGCCGCCTGAAGGTGGCCAGGGACAGCATTCGCGAATCGTTGACGCTCACCGCATCGTAGACCATTGCCTTCAGTTCGCGAATATTGCCGGGGAATGAATAATTCTTTAACAGAACATACAGCTCGATCGGCACGGTCGGGATACTTTTGCCAAGTTCCCGGGAGACCAGGGCAATGAAGTGCTTGATCAGCAGGGAAACGTCATCGCTCCGCCTGCGCAGCGGCGGCAGATGGACATGATGGGTGCTCAGACGGTAGAACAGATCCTTGCGAAAGGTACCTTCTGCGCGCATCGCTTCCAGATCGCGGTTGGTGGCGGTAACGATCCGGGCGCGCAGCCGTTTCGGCCGGTCGCTGCCCAAGGGGTAGTATTCCTTGTCCTGAAGGACGCGCAGCAGTTTGATCTGCGAGGCCGGACTCATGTCGCCTACCTCATCGAGAAAAAGAGTGCCGCCCTCCGCCTGTTCGATGAGTCCCAGGCGCTTATCGGAGGCCCCGGTAAAGGCGCCTTTTATATGGCCGAACAAGGTATCCGAGAACATCGCGTCGTCGAGGCCGGCGACATTGAAACTGATCATTTCGCCCTCTGCTTTGCTGAGAGCGTGTGCGGTTTTTGCAACCAGTTCCTTGCCGGTACCCGATTCCCCGGTTATCAGGATGGGCTGGGGGCTTTTCGCCACGGCTTCCAGATAACTGAGGATGGAGAGCATGGTCTTGTCCCTGGTGATGATTGCGGAAAAAGCAGCCATATCGCTCGGACCCCTTGCCAGGAAACGCTTCTGCAGATCCGAGTTGACCCGGCGCAGCTCAACCGTCTCGACGGCCCGACAGACGCCGCTGATGATCCGGGAAAGTTCGTCGGTCTTGACGCAGTAGTCATAGGCGCCGAGCCGCATGCATTCTACCGCCGTTTCCAGCTGGTTGATGCCGGTGACGACGATCACCGCGGTATCGGGGTGTTCTTCGAGGATCATCGGCAGCAGCCGCTCGCCGGAGAGATGGGGCATGGTCAGATCGAGCAGCACCAGGCCCACGTCTGCGGTCGCCATGATTTCGAGGACCTCGCGGCTATCGGATTCGCGCAGGATATTGGTGATCCGTGCCGATCGTTCCAGGGCAATTGCCAGACTGCGCAGGAAGGACTCCTCGTCGTCGACCAGCAGCACCTTGAAATCGGGATATGTTCTGTCTGTCATTTTTTTATATTCCTGCCGTGGGAAGGGTTACGGTCACTGTGGTTGTGCGTCCGGGTTCCGATTCGAAGGTGAGATCGCCGCCGTGCTCCCGGACGATGCTGAGGGACACCGACAGCCCCAGGCCTGTGCCGCCGGATTCGCGTTTGGTGGTGAAAAAAGGGTCGGTGAGCCGGGGAAGATGCTCGGGCAGGATTCCCGAGCCCTGGTCGCTGACGGAAAAGATTGCGTTGCCGGTCGTTTCATCATAGCGGGTGCGGATGTCGATGGCTTTGTCCGGACTGTCGAGCGCCTGGCAGGCATTAACGATGAGGTTGACTGCCACCTGGGTGAGCCGCTGGGGGTTGCCGAGAATGGGCGGCAGGTCCGGGGCATACTCCATCCGCGAGCAATTGGTTGCCTTGCGGATGGAAACGTCGGCCAAACGAACCGCATTGCGGATCACCTCGTTGAGATCGAGCTCGACTAACCCCCCCGGCTCTTCCTGACGGGCGTACGCCTTGAGGTCATTGACGATCTGCCGGATACGCCTTGCACCGTCGGCCATATCGGCAAGCATCGCCGGAAATTCGTCGCGCAAACGGCTGTAGCTGAGACCGCCAAAGGGAAAGTCGCCGTTCTCCCGGAGGTGTTGGTCGAGAATGACCGAGGCGTCTTCCCACGCTTCCATCAGTACCGGCAGATTCATCAGGATGATGCCGTTCGGGGTATTGATCTCGTGGGCCACGCCCGAGGTGAGGATGCCGAGCGAAGCAAGCTTGTCGGCCTGGATCAGCTGTTGCTGCCGATCTTCCAGCTCACGGGTCCGTTCGGCCACTTTGCGCTTCAACGCAGTGTTCCAGATCACCACCCCGACAATGATGAGCAGGAGCGGAGTCAGCACCCAGGTGCCGAGGCGCAGCAACTGCGATAATCTTGCCGGGCCATTGTCCTGGCCGCCCAGCCATTTGGCATGGAGCTCCTGCTGAATGCCGGTGTTGACGAGAATCGCCTGGCCGGAACTGAAAAGCTCGAGAATCTCGGTTTTACCCTTTTGCACGGCGTAACAGTACGGCGCGTTGGTGAGCGGGGCGGAGACCGGCTCGATGTTGGACAGCTGATATTTTTTCTGCAGATAGATGCCCAGAGGGACGGCCACCACGGCAAAATCGTGTTTGCCCGAGGCAAGAAGCCGGAGGGCGTCGACATGGGTGTCTACCTGAATGAATTGCGAATCGGGGGAAATTCGCCGCAGGTATTCTTCCATATAACCGTTGCGTTGGACGATCACCTCGCGGCCGTGGAGGTCGGCGACGGAGATGTTTCTGCGGCCCCCCTTCCTGGCGAAGATGGATTGCGAGACGATGGCGTAGGGGGCGGAAAAATCAAGATACGCTTCCCGTTCGGGAGATTTCAGGATGCCCTGGATAATGTCGATCTCGCCTTTTCTGAGCTTGTCGCGGAGATCGTCCCAGGGACCCAGAACGATTTGTACCTGAAGGCCCATCACCTTGGCGATGGCCTCGGTCATTTCTACATTATACCCGGCCGGTTTGCCGCTTTCGTCCAGGAACTCATGGGGCGGATAGTTGTGGTCACCGCCGACGACGATGAGCCTGCTTGCGACTTCCGGTTCGGTTTCGCCATAACAGGTTCCGCTGAGCAGGACGGCGATGAGAAGGAAAGCAGAGGCCGGTACCAAGCGGGAGGCAATACGATGTTGCAGAGCGATCGGCAAGCTGTCATCTCCTGTGGGCGAAAATTGTTATTCAGTAAGTATCCCAACAAGTATATCATTGTCTCCGGCAGGTTCGGTAGGCCCAACTGAAACTTTCCGGCAATAAGTGTTTACGAATCGCGGTGCTGGAACAATTCGACGCATCTTTCGGCCAGAATTTCGGTCGGATCGAATATCGGCAAGCTGGGCGATTCGGCTGCGGCGGATACAACCAGCGGCAACTCGGTGCAGCCGAGAACAACCAACTCTCCTCCCATGTCCTGCAGGTGCTTGATAACGCAATGAAGTGTGCGGGAGCAGCATTCTTTGTCAAAAGCCGCCTTAACACCTTGGGGACCATATATAACGTCCATCACCATTTGTTGAAATTTTACCTCCGGCACCAGACATTTTAGCCAGGCCTGTTCGAGAACAGTCCGATAGATCCCGCTTTGTACGGTGCCGGTGGTGGCCAGAAGGCCGATGTTTTTCCGGTGCGGATGTTGCCTGACGATCCGCTCGACGGTCAATTCAAGCATGTTGAGAATCGGGATGGCGAGGTGATGCTGGATCCTCTCGATAAAGGCGTGGGCGGTGTTGCAGGGGATGGCGATGGCGTCGGCCCCGGCCTGTTCCAGTTTTTTGCAGGCGGAATAGAGCGGGATAGTCGGATCGATGCCGCCGTGCACCAGGTTTTCGGTGCGATCGGGAATCTGCGGATTGTGTTCGACGATCATTCGGATATGATCCTGATCACGGCAGGCCGCGGTCCGGCGAATGATCTTGTCGATGAAATCGACGGTTGCCGCCGGCCCAACTCCCCCGACGATGCCGAGTTTACCGGGCGACATCCTTGAGCCGCTTTGACAGGATACCGCATATTCGGCATAGACCTGATTGCAGTCGATGACCGGCAGGTCGATGCCTGTCCGGACCGCGTCAAGAACGAGAGGGATCTCGGTAAAGCCGGGGACGATGCATTCCGCACCCTGGGCGATGAGGTTGCGGCAGGCGCGGCGGATCATCTCCACCACTCCGCTGCCGAGATTACCGGCCTTGATCCCTTCGGGGCCGTATATCGCCTCCGACAGATCGGCATTGTGACGTGCATCATCCGGGTAGAGAATCCGGTGTTCCGGAAGTCCTTTCTCGAAAAGACGGACGCGGCGCGAATAACCGGAAGTCAGCACCCCAAGCTTGACGACTTTCGGGTAGTCGGTCTGAAGATGGCCGGCGAGGGCGTCAAAAATACTGACTATGCGCGGTCGCAGCTCGGGTGCTATTTCGGCCAGAAAACTGTGGCTCAAAAAACAGCCGATAAGGGCGATATCGACGTTGCGGTCCTCAAATGCCTTAATGGTGTTGTAGACGTAGAACTTTCGTTTACGGGGTTCGAAAGAGCCGTCCGGGGCGCAACAGTCTTCAAAGGGATGCTGTTCGATGATGATATCGAAATGATCTCCGTCCCTGCGCGCAGGCGTCGCCCTGATCAGTTTCTGAAAGAGGTCGGCTCCGGCCAGTGGGCCGAGCCCTCCGACAATTCCGAAGCAGGTCTTTCGTGCCATGGTGATTTCCTCAGAGTGAACCCGCCGATCTCACGTTCGGGATCGGCGGGATTTTAGTCCCTCGTGGAGTGTCGGGGAATTATGCTTTTTCCACGGCTTGTCCTGCCTGTGCACCCAGGGCGGAATCATCCCAAAAGGCCGGATCCAGTTCGCCCTCGCTTTTTGCGACCACGGTTGTGACGGCCAGATCGCCTGCGACGTTCATACCCGTGCGACCCATGTCAAGAAGCGCATCGATACCCAGGATCATCGCATAGGCGGCGGCGACAGCCGAACCCGGTTCGACCTTCAGGCCGACCGAATCAAGAACGAGCAGCAGCATGATGGCCCCCGCCCCCGGCACCCCGGCGGTCCCTATCGAAGCGAGGACGGCGGTGGCGATGACGGTCAACTGCTGGTTGAAGGTCAGCGGCATGCCGATGGCAAGACCGACAAAAACAGCACAGACCCCCTGGTAGATCGCGGTGCCGTCCATGTTTATGGTGGCGCCGAGCGGCAGGGTGAAAGAGTAGACGCCTTTTGAGACCCCCAGTTTCTCGTCGGCAACCTCCATGCTGACCGGCAGGGTCGCCCCGCTTGACCTTGTGACAAAAGCGGTAACGAAAGCCTCACGGATTCGTATCAGAAACTGCAGAGGGTTTATCCCGTACACCGCCAACATGCCGCAGTACACAACCAGCAGATGAACGGCAAGGCCGATATAGACACTGGCGGTGATGGTGGCTAAAGGTCCGAAGGCCTGGGCGCCCTGCTTGGCAAAAACCACGGCAATGAGGGCGAACACGCCGATGGGGGCATACTGGAGTACCCACTGGACAACCTTGTACATGATTTCGGCACAGCCTTCGAAAAAGCTGAAGACGGTGGCGGCGGCATTTCTGATTCGTTCCTTTTTATTGTCGCGGAGATGGGCTAAAGCCATGCCGAAGATAATGGAGCTGAAGATAACCGCCAGGATGTTGCCGGAGGTGACCGACTCAAAAGGGTTGGTGGGGATTACCGCCATGAAGGTGTCGAGCAGCGAGGGTTGGGTCAGCGTCTTGCCGGCGGCCGCACCGACATCGCCGAGACTCATCCCCGAGCCTGGCCGGAACAGATTGCCGCAGGCAAGACCGATGGCCACGGCGATCGCCGAAGTGAGCATATACCAGCCCAGGGCTTTGATGCCGATGCGGCCAAGGCGGCTGGGATGGATGCTTGCCGCGCCCACCACCAGGGTGAAGATGACGACCGGCATGACGATCATTTTCAGCAGCCGGACGAGGATGTCGCCGAACGGGCTGACCCAGAGAATACTTTTACCGAAAACCATCCCGGCGACTATTCCCAGAACCATGCCGATTAAAATCCGGGTGAGCAGATTGGTGTTGAAATACCAGGCGAAAAGGCCCTTTTTCTTGGTAGCGGTTATAGCCATCTTTTCCTCCAGTTAAATGATTGTGGCGGGTTCTAGACCCAGATAGGCCCCAGTCGGGGAGACGTTTTGGTGGATCATGTTTTCGATGGACAGGGCGCGGTCCAGCTCGTCTTTGTTCATCAGCTTCTCTTCGAGGATGAGGTCGTATACCGACCGCCGGCTTTGCAGGGCCTGTTTGGCGATGCGACATGAGGTTTCATAGCCGAGGACGGGATTGAGGGCGGTAACAATGCCGATGCTGTTTTCGACCATCCGCCGGCAATGTTCCCTGTTGGCGGTTATGCCCGCCACGCATTTGTCGGCGAGCGAAAGTGATGCCCGGCCGATCCGGTCGATCGAGGTAAAGAGGCAGTGGGCGATGACCGGTTCCATGACGTTGAGTTCAAGCTGGCCGTTTTCCGAGGCCATGGAGATGGTCACATCGGCGCCGACCACCAGATAGGCGACCTGATTGACCATCTCGGGGATTACCGGATTGACCTTGCCGGGCATGATCGACGAGCCGGGCTGCATCTTCGGCAGGTTGATCTCGTTTAAGCCGGCCCGCGGTCCCGAAGAAAGAAGGCGCAGATCGTTGCAAATCTTCGACAGCTTTATCGCGTACCGTTTCAGAACGCCGGAAATCTGGACATAGGCGCCGGTATCCCAGGTGGCTTCGATCAGGTTGGGGGAGAGCACGAAATCGATGCCGGTGAGTTTTTGCAGGTGTTGTACCGCCGCATGGGCGTATCCTCTTGGGGTGTTGATCGCCGTGCCGATGGCGGTGGCTCCGAGATTGATCTCGCGGAGCAGATTGCGGGCCTCGAGCAGGCGGTCGATATCCTCGCCGATGGTGGTGGCATAGGCGGCGAATTCCTGGCCAAGCGTCATCGGCACCGCGTCCTGCAGCTGGGTCCGGCCCATCTTGATGACATCGGCGAACTCAGCGCCTTTTTCGGCAAAAACTTCATGCAGGTGGCGCGCCTGGCCGGCGAGCTTGGTCAGCATGGTAAAGAGGGCCAGGCGGAAGGCGGTGGGGTAGACGTCGTTGGTCGACTGCGAGCAGTTGACGTGGTTGTTGGGGTGGATCGTCCGGTAATCGCCCTTTTGGCGGCCGACGATCTCGAGAGCCCGGTTGGCGATGACCTCGTTGGCGTTCATATTGGTGGAGGTGCCGGCACCCCCCTGGATAATATCGACGACAAACTGATCGTGCAGCCTGCCGGCCAGGATATCGTCACAGGCGTGGGCGATTGCCTGGGCAATGTCCCGAGGCAGCACGCCCAGATCGCAGTTGGCAAGACACGCCGCCTTTTTCACGGAGGCTAAAGCGCACACCATCTCCGGGGTACTTGAAATGGTGATGCCGGTGATCTGGAAGTTATCGACGGCACGCAACGTCTGAATGCCGTAGTAGCATGATTCGGGGATTGCCATTTCCCCTAAAAAATCCTGTTCGATTCGTGACGGTATGCTCATCCCTTTTCCCTTTATAGTAGTTGGATACAAGACCGGTGCCTGGTGGCTGTTCTTTGTTGAATACACATCGATAGAGCAAAAGCCGTACCAGTCTTGGTTGATGATGTAAGTATTTGAAATAGATACATGTAGTGAGGTTATCCGAAGGGGTCCAGGCTATTCCAAAAGGAAAGTAGAGGGCGATTTAATTATAATAATTGAAAGATATCAGGTGCTTGATCGAATAGGAGTTGGTTATGGGCTGACAAAAGTTATAGGCCTTGGTTGGACCGCCCTTCCATTCGAAGGGACCATGCACATGACCAATTATGAGACATGTCTCGATACTGAACATTTCATCTACGGGTATTCCCGATCCAGGCGATTTACTCCTTCAAATTTTTTTGGGGTATTGAAATGATACACTTTACCGAAACTTCTGTTCCCTTTGGCTTCCACTTTTGCCTTCGTCCCGTGTTCGGCAAGCTTTTTTGTTTTTGTCTCAAATAAAAAAAGTCGTCGCCGAGTTGAATGACGCCCAGAACATTCACCTGCTGGCTGCCTGGCCGGTCTATTTCGGTGGCATTGCCCTGAACACCGAACCCAAGTCCCCCGGCGATCCCGAATCGGCGAAGGGGATCAAGTGTTCCGCCGGTGAAGACCTTTCAGCTGCTGGCCGATAAAACCGGCTATCTCGGTACACCTCTGCCGTTTTCCGAGGCCTTTACGGCGGTGCAGACGGGCGTTGTCTATGGGGTGATCGGTTCAGGGGCAGAAGGATATTATTCCTCTTTCCGCGATGCGACCAAATACTATATCCCCTCAAATACCCATTTCGAAGTCTGGTACCTGATCATCAACAAAAAGCTGTATCAGGACCTTTCGGCAGACCAGAAGGTCCAGCTCGATCAGGTCGCCGCACAGTTCGAGGAGCGGCGCTGGCAGTCGGCTGAGGCAGATCAGGCCGCCAATGAAAAGCGTCTGGAAGAGTACGGCGCGAAAATCGTGCCGATAAGCGGTGAGGAGATAGCAGCCACCGCCCAAAAAATCCGGTCCGAAGTCTGGCCGGAGGTTCTGAAGGATGTAGGTGTCGAGTGGGGTCGGAAAGTTCTCGATGCGATAGTCGAATAACCCCGGACCGGCTCTCCGAATCACCGGGGGCCGGTTTTCCTACGGTTTATCAATACCGTAATCTTTTGCTTTTCGTTAAAGGGTTGCCCGGAATTCCGAGCAGCTTTGCCGTCTTGACCATGTTGGCGCCTGTTGTCGACAAGGCGGACAGGATAGCCTGCCGCTCGACTTCCCTCAGTGTTCCCTCGATCGGGGCCGGATGAAGTCCGACAGCATCGGCCAAATCAAGGTGCTCGGGAAGAAGAAGGAGGTCTTCACAGAGATGGAGCGCGCGCTGGAGAGTGTTCTCCAGTTCCCGGACATTGCCCGGCCATGAGTAGCCCAGGAGGATCTTTTCCGCCGCCGCGTCAATGCGGCAGCCGGGACGGATACGCTCGACAAAATGATGGGCCAGCATGCAGTTGTCCGGCAAGTGGAGACTTCCACCCGACAAGGGAGGAAAGCACAGCCATCATTGTCAACAGCAGCCGGATGCTATACTGTCTGCAATGGCATAATAGAAGATTACCCTCAGATTTGACAGGAAAGAATCCTCAAAACCACAGGGACATATGGCCGACAGCTCATCAGTAAAAACAGTACTGATAACCGGGGCAACCGGATATATCGGCAGACGGCTGACTCATCGGCTGCTGGAGGCAGGGGAATATCGGCTGCGAGTGCTGGTGCGCAACCGTCATAAAGTGCAGGTTGCCATCGCCGACCGGGTCGATATCTGCGAAGGCAGCACTTTTGACAGAGATGCCCTCGATGCGGCTGTTGCCGGGGTGGATACGGCATTTTACCTGATCCATTCCATGGGATCGGGCAAGAGCTACCATGAACTCGACCGGCAAAGTGCCGAAAACTTCAGGTCGGCCTGTGTTGCAGCCGGAGTGAGACGGATCATCTATCTCGGCGGGCTCGGTCTCAGGGAAAGCGCCAGCAAGCATCTGCTCAGCCGCATCGAGACCGGTGAGATTCTTGGCGCCGAACCGGACCGGATCGAAACCATCTGGCTGCGTGCCGGGGCGATCATCGGTTCGGGCAGCGCCAGTTTCGAGATCATCCGCAACCTCACCCAGAAACTGCCGGTGATGATCACGCCCCGCTGGGTGAGGACTTTAACCCAACCGGTTGGGGTCGAGGACGTGCTCTCCTATCTGCAGGCATCGATCGAGCTTGTCCATAAGGGTGACCTGGTGGTTGACATCGGAGCGGAACAACTCAGCTTTCAGCAGATGATGCACCAGGCCGGAGAAGTCATGGGCCTGAGGCGATATCTGCTGCCGGTGCCTGTTCTTTCCCCGCGCCTCTCTTCCTACTGGTTGATTCTGTTTACCCCCTTGCCCTATAAACTCGTCTCGGCCCTGGTCGAGGGGCTCAAAAGCGAAACCGTAGTGCAGAATGATCACGCTGCCCGATATTTCCCTGGAATACAGCCCAGGCCGTTCAAGAAAGCCGTGATCGAAGCACTTCAGGAGCTCGAGACCAACCAGGTGATCAGCCGCTGGTGCGACAGCAGTGGGCAGCAGGCCTGCGACATCAAGGACTTTGACGACCCGGTCGGCGCGATTTTCCGCGATGTGCAGGTAGTGCCGTACGAAGATGGCGAAACGCCGGAAGAAGTATTCCACTCTGTCTGTGCACTTGGTGGTCTGAACGGCTGGTTCCGGTACAATTACCTTTGGCGGCTGCGCGGCCTGCTCGACAAGGTTTTCGGCGGATACGGCCTGAACAGAGGACGCCGGCTGGACCGCGAACTGCGCATGGGCGATGCCGTTGATTTCTGGAAAGTGGTTGACATTAAAGAAGGAAAACGTCTCCTTCTCTACGCCCAGATGAAACTGCCCGGCCAGGCCTGGCTCGAGTTCGATATCCAACCGGATCAGCTGGTGCAGACCGCGCACTATCTTCCCCGGGGCGTGCTTGGCAGGCTTTACTGGTATGCGGTGCTGCCGTTCCATCACTTTGTTTTTGCCGATCTTGCCCGGAGTGTGATCAACGCGTCACGCCCTTCATTTGAAGAGCGATAGAATTCTCTTCCGGCAACGGCCGAAATCCATCCTCGAAAATCATATAAAAGCTTGGGGGCCTTGCATATTTGCATCTTGTCGATTATGCCGACCGACTTATAGTTACTCTACAGTTTTGCTCTCCATTAACACATCGGAATGAATAAAAAAACCTTGCAAAAATAGCAAATACAGGGAGTTATCTTCACCGTGTAAACCGTTAAAAAAGGGAGGAGAGTCAAGATGGACGGCATCAAGGCTGTTTCGCGTATTATTCTGGTCAGGGTTTTGACCGTCATGCTCCTCATCTGCCTGGTGATAGACGCGGGCAGCTACTGGTTGCTGCAAACACTTTCCGAAAAAACAGGCAGGCTTGCGGAAGCATACCCCTCCTTGCCCGAAATCACCGCTGCGGCCGCGCGAGTGCAGGCCGCTGAAAATGGATTTTGGCTGTACTTTGTTCCGGCAAGCATTATTTTTTTTCTCCTGGTCGGCCTGTCGTTATGGCTTTTTTTACGCCGCCCGGTTGCACGCCACATGCAAGAGAGGGCGGCGGCCCGGCCGCAAAAAGTCGAGCAACGACAGCCGCTACGCCAAGAAGGAAAAGAAGAGGCCGAAGTCGACAAGCGCATTTTTGTACATCTTCTCTCCGCCTTGCAGCGCGAGGGGCGCCTGATGGATTTTCTTGCCGAAAACCTGGCTGGGTACCAGGACGCCCAGATCGGGGTGGCCGTTCGCAATATTCATGAGAACTGTAAAAAAACATTGGATAAGTACCTGGTTCCCCAGGCTGTGCTGGAGCAGCAGGAGGGCGATGAGATCACGCTGGAACGGGATTTTGATCCGGGTGCGGTGAAACTGATCGGCAACGTCACCGGACAACCTCCGTTCAAGGGAACCGTCCGTCACCGGGGCTGGCGCGCCGGCAAATTAGATTTGCCGACCTTTTCCGGACATCAGGACCCGGCAATCATAGCACCGGCCGAAGTGGAGGTGGGGTAAAAGGGAGGGAAGAAAAATATATGAGTGAACCGGCTTACATCATCGGTATCGACCTGGGAACCACCAACAGCGTGGTAGCCTATACCGAGGCGACCACCGAAAGGATAGAGGATGCGCGCATCCGGATCTTCGACATCCCTCAGGTGGTCGAAGCCGGTGCGGTCGAAACACGCCGGGCTTTGCCATCGTTCGTGCTGGCGCCCCAGACTCAGGAGGTGCCGGAGGGCGCCCTGGGATTGCCATGGAACGAAACCGCGCAGCTTGCGGTGGGCGAATATGCGCGCAACCGAGGCGAGGAGATCCCCCAGCGGTTGGTCTCCTCGGCCAAATCATGGCTGTGCAATACCCTGGTTGATCGCAAGGCGCCCATCCTGCCGTGGCAAGGCGCCGGATCGGGCACCGACGCCGACGAAGGGCGCAAAAAAATGTCGCCGGTGGAGGCTCAATCCGCCATCCTCACCCACATCCGCGATGCCTGGAACCATACCATGGCTGCAACGGATTCGGATTCGGACCGTAAAATGGAAAACCAGCTGGTGTACCTGACGGTGCCGGCCTCGTTCGACGCGGTGGCGCGCGAACTGACGATCGAGGCTGCCGAAATGGCCGGACTGTCTCATGCGGTCCTCTTGGAAGAACCCCAGGCGGCGTTCTATGCCTGGATCGGTGGCGGCCACGGCGTCTGGCGCGATGCGGTCACCGCCGGCGACCTGATCCTGGTCTGCGACGTGGGCGGCGGCACCAGTGATTTCAGCCTGATCCAGGTGGGCGAGGAAGAAGGCGACCTGACCCTGGAACGCGTGGCGGTGGGCAACCACCTGCTGGTCGGCGGCGATAACATGGACCTGGCCCTGGCCTATTCGCTGGCCCGCGACCTGGCCGAAAAAGGCACCAGGCTGGACACCCGGCAGATGAACGGGTTGTGGCACAGCTGCCGCAGGGCCAAGGAAGAATTGCTTTCCGACCCGGATCTGGATTCGCGGCAGGTCACCATCCTGGGGCGCGGCGCAAGCCTGATCGGCGGCATGATCACTACCGAATTGACCCGCGACACGGTCGATTCCATCCTGCGGGACGGGTTTTTCCCGGAATGCAAGCGTAGCGACAGGCCCAAGGCTGCCGCGCGCGCCGGTATCCAGGAATTCGGCTTGGCCTTTGAGGCCGATGCCGCCATTACCAGGCACCTGGCCGCCTTTCTCGACCGCCCGGACGACCGGGAAAAGATTATCCACCCGACCGGCGTGCTGTTCAACGGCGGGGTCATGAAAGCGGCCCTCTTGCGTGAGCGGATTGTCTCGATTTTAGGAGACTGGACCGAAAACGGCAGCATTCGGGAGATCGAAGCCGGCGACTACGACCTGGCCGTGGCCCGCGGTGCCGCCTATTACGGATTGGCCCGGCAGGGCAAGGGAATCCGCATCCGCAGCGGCCTGGAGCGTTCCTATTACATCGGCGTCGCCGCCGCCATGCCTGCGGTTCCGGGCATGCCCGTTCCCACCAAGGCCTTGTGCGTGGCCCCCTTCGGCATGGAGGAAGGCAGCTCGATGCAGATCAAGGACCAGGAGTTCATCCTGGTTGTCGGTCAGCCGGTGGTCTTTGACTTTTTAGGTTCGACCACCCGCCGGGAGGACGCAGTCGGCACCGTGGTGGAGGACTGGCATGACCAGATCGAAGCACTGACCACCCTGGAAACCACCCTGGCCGGCGAACCGGGCCAGGTCATCCCGGTCACCCTGGAACTGGAGGTCACCGAGGTGGGCACCCTGCAACTGTATTGCGCTTCGAAGGCGGACAATACGCGGTGGAAGCTGGAGTTCAATGTGCGCGAACAATAAACTAAGGAAATAAAAAAATGATATATCAGGGAACCAAGCAGAATGTCTGAAGTTTCCATCCCCCCTGAAAAAGAACCTGTATTCCGGGCCGTTGGTGCGGTCCATCCCTTTCTTGTCGGTATCGACCTCGGCACCACCAACTCGGCCGTCTCCTTTGTCGATGTACGCAAAGCCGCGGACGGGAGCGGGAGAAAAAAGAATCCGCCCATCGAGATCTTCATCATCCCCCAGCTGACCGGCCTGGGTGAATTCAACCGCTTGCCGGTGTTGCCCTCCTTTTTGTATTTGCCCGGAGAATACGAGGTGGATCTCAAAATCCTTGCCCATCCCTGGCCTACCCCCGAGGATCATTTTGTCGGCGCCCTGGCGCGCGATCAGGGTGCCAGGGTGCCAGGTCGGCTCGTCTCATCTGCCAAAAGCTGGCTCTGCCACGCCAACGTGGATCGCAACCGTCCCATTTTACCTTGGGGTGCGCCGGAAGAAGTCGAAAAAGTATCACCGGTACAGGCAAGCGCGGCATATCTTGCCCACATCAAACGCGCCTGGAACCACGTCCATGGCGATGAAGAAGAGCTGTTCCTCGAAAACCAGACGGTAATACTCACGGTTCCGGCCTCTTTTGACGAGGTGGCCCGCGAACTGACCCTGTCGGCTGCAAAACTTGCCGGATACAAGCATGTCACCCTGATCGAGGAACCCCTGGCAGCATTTTACAGCTGGCTGATCGGACACGAAAGTACATGGGAGAGATATGTCCAACCGGGGGAGTTGATTCTCATCTGTGATGTCGGTGGCGGTACCACCGACTTCACGCTGATCACCTTGAGCGCGGTCGAAGGCGGCAGCCCGCGTTTTGAAAGGATTGCCGTGGGCGATCACCTGATTCTGGGCGGCGACAATATCGATCTGGCCCTGGCGCGGAGTGTCGAAGCCCGGTGGATCGGACGGCAGGCTTCCCTCTCCACCGACCGCTGGAAATCGCTCTGCCACGAATGCCGCGAGGCCAAGGAAAGGATTCTCTCCCAAGAGGCTGATGCGCACCGCATCACCTTGATGGGCACAGGCTCCCGCCTGATTGCCGGGACCGTTTCGGCCGACCTGGACCGCGCCACCGTGGAGCAGATAATCCTGGAGGGCTTTTTCCCGCTGATCGACGATATCGGTGGCGGCAAGCCCGGCCGGCGCCCGGCGATTACCGAATTCGGACTGCCCTACGAACCCGAGCCGGCTATCACCAGGCATATATGCCGTTTCTTAAGCCGCCACCAGTCCGATGTGGCCAGGTCCGTGGGCAAGACCCGTCCGCTGCCGGACCTGATCCTCTTTAACGGCGGGTCGCTGAAGCCCAAAATCATCCAGGATCAAATCATCCGGGTGATAGGAAATTTTTTTGGCGAAAAAGGCGAAGAAGGCGCAGAAGGACCGAGGGTGCTGCACAACCCCGATCTGGACCAGGCCGTTTCCCTGGGCGCCGCCTACTACGGTCTGGTCAAAATCGGTCGCGGCGTGCGCGTCGGCAGCGGCAGCCCCCGCTCGTTTTATCTCGGTCTTGGCCACGAAGCCCATGAAGCAGGCGTACCGGCCCGGGCGATCTGTCTGGTTGAGCGCGGACTGGACGAGGGCAGCACCATTGAACTCAGCGATAAGCAGTTCGAGGTGCTTGCCAATCAACCGGTACGCTTCGATCTGTTCAGCTCAAGCTACCGCGGCGAAGACCGCAGCGGCGAGATCGTCGCCATCGATGAAACGTTTACACCCCTGCCACCGCTGCAGACTGTCATTCGCTACGGCAAAACAGGGACAAAAACCAGCATACCGGTGCAGATCGAGGCCGAATACACGGAGATGGGCACCCTGGCGCTTTTTTGCCGGTCGATGACCAGCGGCCATCGTTGGCAATTGCAGTTCCAGCTGCGTGATGTTGGCGAAGCCCCGAAGGAAGTGCAGGAACAGACTGTGCTTGAGGACGGCTTGGTCCGGCAGGCCGGGGAGGCGCTGCAAACGGCTTTTGCGGGCGATGATACTCCGCGTCTGGACGGACTGGTGAAAGAGATCGCCTCCCTGGTCGATCTGGCGCGAGATGAGTGGCCGCTGGGATTTATCCGCGGGTTGGCCGATATCCTGTTGCAGGACCGGCAAGTCCGCACCCGTTCGGCAGTGCACGAGGCGCGCTGGATGAATCTCTTCGGCTTTTGCCTGCGGCCCGGCTTTGGCGACGTACTTGATGCCGAGCGCATTAAAGAATCCTGGAAAGTATATCTTGAGGGTCCCGCATACGGCGGCAATCCACAGGTTCAATCCGAATGGTGGATCATGTGGCGCCGCCTGGCCGGCGGAATGGTTCCGGGCCAACAGCGTCAGTTGACGCTGAAGGCCGAACCTCTCCTCAACCCCAAAAAGGGCAAAAAAGTGCGCCTGCCGCTGCAGCGGGAACTCGAACTGTGGATGCTGATCGCCAATCTGGAGAGGCTGTATGTGAAGGACAAGATCCAATGGGGACGCCTGCTGCTGTCCAGGATGCCGCCCAGCCAGGTCCGGCACCAGCATTTCTGGGCTCTTGCCCGCATCGGCGCCCGCGAACTCCTGTACGGTCCGGCGGACCGGGTCGTCCCCGCCGCAGAAGTGGTCAGCTGGATTGAAGACATCCTCAGCCGGGAGTGGCGCCAAATCACACCGGTAGTCAACGCCCTGGTTCAGCTGGCCCGCAAAACCGGAGACCGCACCCGCGATCTGGACCAGCAGGTAATCGAACATTTGCTCGACTGGCTGTCGCAGCACCCCGGAATGGAGGAACAGAAACGTTATCTCCTGGAAGTCGTCCCCATTGCCCGGCAGGAGGAGCGGACCCTGTACGGCGAGTCCCTGCCCGCCGGACTGGTTTTGCGGGCACATTGAATTGAGAAAAACGAAAAAGGGGACGGGTCATAACAGCACTGTGCAAAATCATCTTTTGTCGATTACACCTTGAAACGTCCCACCATCTGGTTGAGTTGTTCTGCCAATGACGAGAGTTCATCGGCACTTGTGCGCACTTGAGAACTGCTGGTGGCAATTTCTCCGGCAGCCTGATTAACTCGCTCAATATCCCTGGTAATGGTTTAGGTACCTGCGAACTTTGAGCAACGTTTTCGTTAACCTCACCGATACCGCTCGACGCCTGAGCGATATTGTCGGCAATTTCCTTTGTCGCGGTCGACTGTTCCTCTACGGCGGTTGCAATGGTCGTGACGATGTCAGCTAACAGGGCCCAGTTCAAAGTTTCAAAAAGATCGGAGGCACGGCTAACTGGACTTCACCAAATCGGTTTTTGAGGGTGTCAGGTTTACTATCATTGGTATAGCACGACTTCCATCTGGTTGTCGGCCAGTCGGTGGTCTTTGACTTTTAGGTTCGACCGCCCGCCGGGAATGACAACTCCAGCCAAAGCGACTGCCGGGAGGACCCAGACATCTCCATGGTCGGTTCAATACCGACATAATAATTGTCAACAAAATGAACAGGACTCGGCACATGAGGAGAGTCTTGCACGCTCGCTCTTTAAGGAGTTGCCGGGATGTCGCAAAATAGTTAGGTTTATGTCGTCTTGAAAAGCATTCGGATCTGATCCCTCTAAAAAAAATCTGGAATACAAGAGGAGAGTCGAGCGCGCTGTATTTCAGAAAACCAGGAGCCTGCTCCTGATCTTATAAGGCACAGACATGGATGAATACTCTAAAATTGCACCATATTATGAGAAGCTTCTGGGGAAACCGCTCTATCCGATCAGAAACAATATACGCACCTTTATTATAAGCCAAGGTCACAGGAGGGTCGTTGATATGTGCTGTGGCACCGGCAAACAACTTGAAATGCTTCTTGGTGCAGATATGGATCTTATCGGCGTTGACAATTCCCAGGCTATGATGAGTCAATCCAGGCAAAAGGACGGAATAAGGCTTTTGCAAAATAATGCAATTGACATAGATCTTCCTGAGAAGGGTTTTGACGCTGCAATATTAACGTTTTCTCTTCATGAAAAAGATGAGGTTGAGCGGGAAATCCTGCTCGAAAAAACATGGAACCTCGTTCGCATAGGCGGCCATTTGTTAGTCGGCGACTACTGTCGTGTACCGTTAACATTGAGGGGATTCATGTGGGGAAAAATAATAATTCCTATGGTTGAGCGTGCTGCGGGAAAAAATCATTATCTCAATTACTCAGCATGGATGAGAAACGGAGCATTGGAGCAACATATCGGAAAAATTACCACCGGGAAAAAGCTTATAGCACGGCATTTCAATGGAACGGTTGCCTTGTATTCCATAGAAAGAAAATGATCGTGCCCTGAATACTGCCTGAGAATTTCATCTCATGATTTCCGGTTCTCTCTTTCCTCCTGTAGCACTCTTGCCAACGATCTTCCGGCTTCAAAGGCTTCTTTAAGGTACTCATCCCTTCCTTCGATCTCTCCCTTCCGATCCACGCCTCTACAGAGAACAGTTCCCCATAGTTTGGTGCTCAGGACATCAAAGAAGTATTTGACGGTAAGTATGGCTCCATCAAAAAGTTTTTTCCCCCTGGTAGCCCCAACCGAAATAAATAATCCTTTGCGTTTTTCCGGCGTCTTTCCCATGACCTGATTTTCTATACGATATTTCTTCACCCACAGAGACTGGCACCGATCCATGAAGATTTTTGTATGTGCACTTACCGTATAAAAAAATATGGGGGATGCGAGCATGACACCGGAACTGGATTCAAGTTTGGCGAGAATCTTGGGAAAATCGTCACGAATGGCACATTCTCCGTTTTTGGTACAGTTGTATATTTCCAAGCAGGGGGAGATCTTAAGGTCCCGGAGGAATACTTCCTCGACATGCGCTCCTTCCTGCCGAGCCCCTGCCACTGCCTGCTTCAGCAGGGCGGCACTATTTCCATCACGTCTAGGACTGCCATAGATTGCGATAATTTCGGCCATGCATCCTCCTGAAGTGAAAGATTAATATCTGCAGTTGTGTAAGCAGTGCTTCATACTCGCAATGTCAGGAATAGATGCGTGCAAGGCGGGTATTGAGCAGATCATGATATCGCTCCTTGGTGTTACCGGAGAGAAAACTGTCGGCGATAAGCTTCTCCCAGGCACCGCGCTTTTCGTGTAATTCTTCCAGGGTCCTGTCGATCAGCCTGGCGGAAAGCTGCAGGCGTTTTTCTCCGAAATAGGCGAGCAAATCGCTACGGCTCAGGTGATTCTTTTTGTCATTCAGCGGGAGGGCCAACTCCTCTTCGGCTCTGGGCAGAACGATGGAAGTGTTAAGCAGGTCATACGCTGGGGAGAGGGTAATGATATCTCTTTGGCGGATAATCGAAAAGTTTTTCAGGTGCATGTCCTCATTGCCGATGAAAAAACAGAATAAGACGAGGCGAAACAGTTTTAGCCTCTCAATCGCCGGAAAGGTGCAGAAATCATCGATGGCTTTGACGACCTGTTCCATACTCGACCGGTATTTGGTTTCACGGGTTTTGCCCGAGAGCTGGGCGAAATCCTCTACATGAATCCTCTCTTTCCGGCCTTTCCGGTCAAATCTTCTGATGAAATAGGTCAAAGCCCCGTCAATTCCGTAGATCAGCCCGTGGAACGGTGTTTCGATCCCCGCCTTCGCCGCCATCCGCATGGTGAGGTCCTCGTTTTCAGGAACTTCGGGATATTCAACTGTTTGCGGTTTGAGAATGTAATGACCATCCCGATCGACTATTTCGAAATGGCCGGCCGCAACGTTCAGCCGGGCCGAAACCTTCGGTTGAACGCCCTGGATCGACATTTTTGCCGCTCTTGCGACCGCTTCCCGGAGCAATTGTGCTGTTGTCAGAGGCAGGTCATGAAGCCTCGTAAGGTTGCGGGAAAGCAATTTCAGCCCCTGCTCGGAATATTTATCAATACAAGGCTGGTAGGTGATCGGACAGCGGTTCATGACGCCTCCCCGACGGAGACCGCTCCCACCATATCGGCCCCCACAGCAACAAGCTGGCTGAACTTGTCGTCCCGGTCTATTTTCTTCTGCTTCAACAGACCTTCAAGCTGCAGCCCCTCCGGGAGCAGTCCGTCGAAAAATGGGGGGAATTCTTCGAAAATATAAGGCTCCGACCTGACCGGCATGGTCAGGGAGACGGGTGGCCCATCGTAAGACGGGTCATAAGCAAAAACATAACAAGTCCCAGGTTTTTCTTCGGTCAACCGGCCTGCCGAACGAAAATTGAAATAGACGTTAGCTCTTCTCATCGGCATGTTCCCTGCGGAAAGCAGTCATCAGGGGACCGCGGAAATCGATTTCGATATTCAGCACTCTGAATACCTTGAGCAAGTTTTCCAGCCGCACCGTCTGCTTGCCTTTTTCCAATTCATAAACCAGGTTTTTGCCGACCCCGGCCAAAGTGGCGAGTTCCTGCTGCGTAAGTCCGCTTCGATTGCGGTGATAAGATATCAGTTCTGCTATATTGGTCGACATGGAAATTCCCCTCTATTCCGGGATTATTTGAAGTTTAATATCTACTTTAAGAGCAAATCAAGTATTGGTCAATGTTTTTTCCCTATATACAGGGAAGTATCCTGGGCTAATTGGCTTGGTAACTGCTTTTCGAAGGTTGAAGGCGGTATTCCCCGGTATAGAGGGAAATTGCGCAGAAAGAACTCCGGCTCTCGTCGATGGGATGAGGACTGAAAATCTGCTTGGGGAGTTTTTCTGTAGGCACTGCAGTGGTTTGCTCAAGGTATTTGAAAATGAGGCTTCCATTAGGCCGGTCCCCATGATCCCGATCGCTCTATGTTCCTGTCCATGTGTATTTTCGTATTTCTGAATTGTTTTTACTTTTTTTCCGCGATGTGATCTGGTATCCGCTATTTATTAAAAATGTCACATGGAGTTGTCCCCCCGATTCCTCGACATTTTTTCCATGACCAGGTTGTTAAGTGATCAATAATTATGAATTCAAAAAACTTCACAAGCCGATTTCAATGATTCTCCCCGTGCATCACGATTCCCAGGAAAGACAATGAGTGAATATCAATATTATCATTTTCGAGCTATAGATAGATCGTTGACACCCAAGGAAATGAGGCACTTGCGTGATATTTCCAGTCGAGCGGATATAACTCCGGTCAGCTTTGTCAATGAGTATAACTGGGGAGATTTGCAAGCAGACCCTCGGGATCTTATGGGCGATTTCTTTGATGTCCATGTCTACCTCTCCAACTGGGGAACGGCGGTGTTCATGTTGCGTTTGCCCAAGGAGGTTTTTGACACCCAGACGTTGAATTCATTCAGCGTCGAGCCGTATTTTGAGATCGAGGCGTTGGCCGATTACTGGCTGCTTACCTGGTCGCTTGGCGAATCGGGGGAAGACGAACGTTTCGAGGAGCACGACGGGGGGAGCTGGATGACACGTCTGGCACCCTTGCGTGAGGAGCTTTTGCGCGGTGATCTGCGGAGCCTGTATATTGGCTGGTTACGGGCCGTGTCGGAGGACGACATTGAGGCAGAGAGGGAACCGATGGCCTTAGCCGGTTTAGGCGATCTGACTGCCGCGCAGCAGGCGTTGGCGGAATTTCTCGCAATTGATCCCGATCTGCTGGCCGGAGTGGGGGCCAGTTGCCGGGCCAAATGTGGCGAGGAGGATGCGGCAGCCCGTGATGCCTGGCTGGATAAGCTGCCCCCCGATGAGGTGCGGGGGTATCTGCATCAGATGCTGACCGGGCAGGGGGCGCAGGCCGAAAGAGCGTTGCGGCGCAGTTTTGCCGACTGGCGAGCCAAGGCAACCGCTGAGAGCGGGACGGCGATGTGTCGAACGGTTGAGGAGCTTTGGCAACTTGCCGATCAGGCACAAAAGGTGCGACTGGCCCGCGAAGCCTCGGCCCGAAAGAAAGCCGAAGCGGCAGAGAGGAAGAGACGGGAAGTCTGGTTGACCAAACTGGCAGAAAATTTCAGTAAATCCTGGAGAATAGCCGGTAAGGAAGCCGCAAGAGGCTGTGCCGGCGCTTATGACAGCGTCTGCCTTTTGCTCGTCGACCTGCGCGATGCCTATAACCTACAAGGGAATCTTGATATTTTTCAGAGTGAATTCGAAAAATTCATGGCCGAGCATACTCGGCGCAAGGCCTTAGTGACCCGGCTGGAGAAGATCGGCCTCCGGTAGGTGAAGATGTGAGTATTGATTATGCAAGCCTTGATCTGTTGCGCCGGACTCATCCTGCCTGGCGCTTGTTACGTTCCGATCACGCGCCGCTGGTTGCGAGTTTTCTCCATCGGGTCTTTATCGAGCCGAACGTTCGGCAGATGGGGCAGGCGGATCTGGCGGAGGCCCTGGAGGATGAACTGTTTGCGTTGCGGGACAAATACGGGCCGGATGTTTTTCCCAAGCGTGCTTCCGAGTATCTCAACGACTGGGCGGACAACGACAAAGGCTGGCTGCGGAAGTACTATCCGACCGGTTCCGATGAACCCCACTTTGATCTGACTTCGGCAAGCGAGAAAGCGATTGCCTGGCTTGCCGGGCTCACTGATCGGGCTTTTGTCGGCACCGAGTCCCGGTTGCTGACTCTCTTTGAACTGCTCAGGCAGATGAGCGAAGGAAGCGAAACCGACCCCGAGGCAAGAATTTCCGAGTTGGTCCGCCGTCGAAACGAGATCGATGCCGAGATAGAACGCGTCCGTGACGGCGACATTCTGCTGTTAAACGATACGTCTTTAAAGGACCGCTTTCAGCAGTTTCTCCAGTTGGCAAGGGATCTTCTTAGCGATTTTCGTGAGGTAGAACAGAACTTTCGAACCCTCGATCGGCAGGTACGAGAGCGGATAGCCCTGTGGGACGGCGCCAAGGGAGAGCTGCTCGAGGAGATCATGGGGCAGCGGGACACCATCGCCGATTCCGATCAGGGCAAGAGTTTCCGGGCGTTTTGGGATTTTCTTATGTCGCAGAGCCGCCAGGAGGAGTTGAGCCGGCTGCTGGAGCAGGTGCTGGCCTTGCCGCCGGTGGTGGAGATGCAGCCGGAATCACGTCTGCGCCGGGTCCATTACGACTGGCTGGAGGCGGGCGAGCATACCCAGCGCACAGTCGCCCGGCTGTCGCAGCAGCTGCGCCGCTTTCTCGACGATCAGGCCTGGCTCGAGAATCGTCGAATCATGGATATCCTGCATAATATCGAATCGCAGGCCCTGGCCGTCCGCGAGGATGCGCCGTCCGACAACTTCATTTCGCTGGCCGAGGCTGTTGCCACCATTGAACTGCCGATGGAGCGCCCGTTGTACCGGCCGCCGATCAAGCCGCAAATCGTCGATCTCGAGCTTCTAGAGGGGGAGGAAGATGCGGATGTCGCAGCGCTCTTCAATCAGGTGGTGGTGGACCGGGCGGAATTGTCCCGCTTTATCCGGCAGGCCCTGCAGGAACGTTCACAGATAAGTCTGGCCGAGCTGGTGGCGATCCATCCCTTGCGGCAGGGGTTGTCCGAGCTGCTGACTTACCTGCAGCTCGCCGGTGGACGTAACGATACGGTGGTGGACGAGGAGACTGTCGATATAATCGTCTGGCGGTTGAAGGACGGCAGCTGCCGTCGCGTCCGTTTGCCGCGTATTATTTTTGCGAGGAAATGAACATGAACGAACTGGAACTCCAGGCAGCAGCTGCTGAAAAGAACAACGATCTGTCGGTGATTGTCGTGTCGCTGCTGAGGGGCGTATTGTATCAGGAAGAAAAGGTCGAGGTGTGGAACGCCCTGCTCAACCTTCAGGCCGCGGTTCGTGATTATGTGGCCGTTCTCGGCCTGGAGTTGATTCTGGACGAGGCCGAAGGCTATGCCTTTCTGCGGTCCCGACCTGAAGAGGAGGAGAATACCGTACCCGCCGTTCCCCGTCTGGTGCGGCGTCAGCCTCTTGCCTTCCCGGTGAGCCTGTTGCTGGCCCTGCTGCGCAAGAAGCTGGCCGAATTCGATGCGACGGGTGGCGAGACCCGGCTCATCCTCTCCCGTAACGACATTGCGGAATTGATCAGGGTGTTTCTGCCTGCCGGAAGCAATGAGGCGAAAGTAATCGATCAGGTTGATACCCATCTCAACAAGGTCGTCAAGCTGGGATTTCTGCGCCCCCTGCATGGCCAGAAGCAAATGTTTGAAGTACGGCGTATCCTCAAAGCCTTTGTCGATGCCCAGTGGCTGACGGAGTTCGATCAGCGGCTGGCGGCGTATCGTCGGGAGCTGGAAAAAAAGGAAGGAGAATCCAATGGCTGAGCCTCTGCCGCTGAATTTCGAGAGTGACGACCGGCTGGCCGGTTTCCGCCTGAAGCGCCTGGAAGTGTTGAACTGGGGCACCTTCGACCAGCGGGTGTGGACGCTTGAACTCGATGGCAAAAACAGCCTGCTCACCGGCGATATCGGTTCGGGCAAGTCGACCCTGGTCGATGCCGTGACCACCCTGCTGGTTCCGGCCCAGCGGGTCGCCTATAATAAGGCGGCAGGCGGCGACACCAGGGAGCGTACGCTTCGTTCATATGTACTGGGCCACTATAAATCAGAGCGGGCAGAGGTCGGCGGCAGTGCCAAGCCGGTTGCGCTGCGTGATTATAACAGCTACTCGGTAATCCTTGCCGTTTTCCATAACAGCGGTTTCGGCAAGACGGTGACCCTGGCCCAGGTGTTCTGGCTGAAGGACGGCCAGGGGCAGCCGACGCGGTTTTATGTCGGCTGCGAGCGGCAACTTTCCATAAAGCGGGACTTTGGCGGTTTCGGCCGTGATATCGCCAATCTTAAGAAACGGTTGCGGGGCGAGGAGATGAAGATCTTTGAAAGCTTCCCGCCCTATGGCGCCTGGTTTCGCCGACGGTTCGGCATCGAGAACGAACAGGCGCTGGAACTCTTTCATCAGACCGTATCCCTCAAATCGGTCGGCAACCTGACCGGTTTTGTCCGAACCCATATGCTCGAGCCGTTTGAGGTAGCTTCCCGCATCGATGCCCTGATCGGCCATTTCGACGATCTCAATCGGGCGCATGAGGCGGTCCTCAAGGCCAAAGACCAGGTAGAGCGGCTCGAGCCCCTGGTTGCCGACTGTGACCGGTACGGCGAGCTGGAGCAGGCTGTCCGGCAGCTGCGCGGTTGCCGGGACGCCTTGCGCCCGTGGTTTGCCGGTCTCAAGCTGGAGTTGCTGGGCCAGCGGCTTGGCAGGCTTGAAGAAGAACTTAAACGTCACAACGCCAGGATCGAAGGTCTGGTCGAAGAGCGGCGACTGCTGCAGGGGCGGGAACGGGAACTGAGACGCAGCATCGCCGAAAACGGCGGCGACCGCATCGAGCGAATCGGCGAGGAGATTCGCCGGTGCGAGGCGGAACTGCAGCGAAAACGCCGCAGGTTCGAGCGGTATGCCGAGCTGATGGAGGCCCTTGCGATGTATGCCGCCGACAGTGTCGGTGCTTTTCTCGTTCAGCGGAAGAAATGTACGGCCATGCTGGAAGAAGAGGCGGCGGGAGAGGCCCGGGTGCAGAACGAATTGAATGAAGCCGGTGTGGAGTTTCGGTTAAAGCGTGAGGAGCATGATCGGCTGCAGACGGAAATCCGAGGCCTGAAAGCCCGGCGCTCCAATATTGACGAAAAGCAGGTCGGTATCCGCCGGACCTTGTGCAGGGACTTGGGGTTTGCGGAAAACGACATGCCCTTTATCGGTGAATTGATCCGGGTGCGGGAGGAAGAACGCGACTGGGAAGGTGCCGCCGAGCGACTGCTGCGCAGTTTCGGCCTGTCGCTGTTGGTGCCCGAAAAGCATTACAGCCAGGTTGCCGGGTGGGTAGATGAAAATAACCTGAAGGGACGACTGGTATATTACCGGGTGCGGCCGGCGCGCATGGCCGAGCTGCCGCAGCTGCATCCCGACTCGATGGTGCATAAGCTGGCCGTCAAGCCCGACTCTCCGTTTTTTGCCTGGCTGGAAAGCGAGGTCTATCGACGCTTTGATCTGGCCTGCTGCTCAAGGCCGGAACAGTTTCGGCGGGAGACCCGGGCCATCACCCGGGCCGGGCAGATCAAGGCGCGGGGCGAGCGGCATGAAAAGGACGATCGCCATCGCCTGGACGACCGCAGCCGCTATGTGCTCGGCTGGAGCAACGAAGCAAAAATTGCTGCCCTGGCAGATAAAGCAAGGCTGCTTGAAGCGCAACTGGCAGGGACCGGTGCGGAAATCGCCAAACTTCAGGACCTGCAGAAAACAGCCAAGTTCCGGCTCGAGATGCTCTCCAAACTTGACGAATACCATGATTTTACCGAAATGGACTGGCAGCCGTCGGCGGTGAAGATTGCCAGGCTCGAGGATGAGAAAGACCGGCTTGAGGCGGCATCCGATATCCTTAAGCTGTTAACCGACCAGTTGCAGGCGACGGAGGAAAAACTTCGCAAAATTGAACAACAGCTTGAACTCAATCGCAACGTATGCGCCAAGACTGAGCAGAAAATAACCGATGTGACAACACTGCAGCAGCAAACCCGTGAGGTTGTCGATACCGCACAACCGGAACACACCGGCCACTTCATCCTGCTTGGAACGTTGCGCGAGGAGGCGCTGGGCGAGCAGCAGCTCTCCGTCGAGTCCTGCGACAACCGCGAGCGGGAGATGCGGGACTGGCTTCAGGTAAGGATAGACAATGAGGACAGGAAAATTGCCCGGTTGCGCGACAGAATTATCGATGCAATGCGCACCTACAGCACAATCTATGATCTCGAGACCAGGGAGGTCGATGTTTCGGTTGAGGCGGCGGCCGATTACCGGACCATGCTCCTGCAATTGCAGGCCGATGACCTGCCGCGCTTTGAAATGCGATTCAAGGAACTGCTCAACGAGAACACCATCCGGGAGGTAGCCAATTTCCAGTCACAGCTGGCCCGCGAGCGGGAGACTATCAAGGAGCGTATCGGGCGGATCAACGAGTCGCTGACCAGAATCGACTATAATCCGGGTCGATATATCGTGCTGGAGGCGGCACCGGTCATCGATGCGGACGTCCGCGTTTTTCGGGAGGAGCTGCTGGCCTGTACCGAAGGCAGCCTCACCGGCTCCGACGATGCCCAGTATTCGGAAGCGAAGTTTCTCCAGGTGCGCCGGATTATCGAACGGTTTCGTGGCCGTGAAGGGAGATCGGAGCTGGACCGACGCTGGACGGCGAAGGTGACCGATGTCCGGAACTGGTTTGCCTTTGCGGCCAGTGAGCGGTGGCGGGAGGATGAGTCCGAATTTGAACATTACACCGATTCGGGCGGGAAGTCCGGGGGCCAGAAGGAAAAGCTTGCCTACACCGTATTGGCTGCAAGTCTTGCTTACCAGTTCGGTCTGGAATGGGGTGCGGTGCGGTCGCGTTCTTTCCGCTTTGTGGTGATCGACGAGGCATTCGGCCGCGGCTCGGATGAATCCGCCCAGTACGGACTGCAGCTGTTTGCCCAGCTCAACCTGCAGCTGCTGATCGTTACCCCTTTGCAGAAGATCCATGTTATCGAGCCTTTCGTCTCCGGCGTCGGCTTTGTCCATAATGCCGACGGTCAGGCCTCCACCCTTCGCAATCTCACAATAGAAGAATACCGGCAAGAGAAAGAGGCGGAGCAGACGTGAGCTGGACTACGCCCGCGGATATTGTCCGCCAGTTGCGGAAGCTGTGGGATCAGGGCGCGATTCTCGCTTCACTAGCCGGTGGGGAGGAGTGTTTCCCACGGCGGATGACCTTGAAAAAACCAAATTCGGCGGAAATGGCCGAACGGTTTACCGAGGTCAGGGCCTGGATAAGTCGCCTGGATCGCGAGGCAAAGCATTACCGGCTGGTCTGGCGCGAGATAAGGCATCGGACTCTCGGGGCCAACGCCGTCCCGGCCGAGATCTGGGTCGACAGCCTGGAAGATTGCCTGACGCTGCTCGGCAAACGCCAGGAGGCCGACCGCTTTTCCGCCTTGGTCCAGTTGACCGGCAGGCGTTACCCGCAGCTTATTCCCTGGCTGGTCAAGCGCCCCCTGTACGGCTTGTCTCTGTCTGCCGACTGGCCGCGCCTGCTGGATATAGTATCCTGGCTGGATGATCATCGGTGTCCCGAAATCTATCTGCGGCAGGTTGACATTCCCGGCGTGCACAGCAAGTTTATCGAGAGTCATCGGGGAGTCCTTACGGAGTTGTTCGATCTGGTATTGTCTCCGGACAGAATCGAGGTAACCGGCCGGGGAGCTAACGGATTCTGCCGACGCTACGGCTTTCGCAGCAAACCGAGTCGAGTTCGTTTTCGTTTACTGGATCGATCTCTTGCTCTGTTGCCCGGGCCGGCAGATCAGGATATTACAGTTACCGGAGAAATGTTTGCAGGGCTCGAATTGCCGGTTCAACGCATATATATCACGGAAAACGAAATCAACTATCTGGCTTTTCCGTCCATCCCGCAAAGCATGGTGGTTTTCGGCGCCGGCTACGGCTTCGAGACATTCGCCGAGGCGGCCTGGCTGCATAACTGCAACATTCAGTACTGGGGCGATATCGATACCCACGGCTTTGCTATCCTCGACCAGCTGCGCACGCTTTTCCCGGCGGTGAGTTCCTTTCTCATGGATCGCAAGACACTGCTTGCCCATCGCCTCCACTGGGGGGAGGAGCCGCAACCGATGCGAGGCGAGCTGGCCAGACTGACCCCCGAAGAACAAATGTTGTACGACGACTTACGGTTCGATCGGCTGGCTGTGCGGCTGCGCCTTGAGCAGGAGCGGATCGGTTTTAGTTGGGTTGAAAATATGGTTTGCCAACCGGACCCTCTCCCTTGAACCAGCACCGCGCACTTGAGGAAAAAGTCGACAGCCATATCCCAACGCGGTTACAGGCGCAGGAGTTCGGCCAGCTGGCGACGGTCAAGCTGTTTAATGATCCCGGCTTCGTCTTCCTGGATCAGTGAGGTTGCCAGTTCGCGTTTTTTTGTTATCAGTTGATGGATTTTTTCTTCCAGCGTTCCCTTGGTGATCAGCCGGAAGACCTGGACCACGTTTTTCTGTCCCATCCGGTGGACCCGGGCGGTGGCTTGCTCTTCTCTTGCCGGGTTCCACCAGCGGTCGTAGTGGATGACTGCGCCGGCGGCGGTCAGATCGATGCCGACTCCGCCTGCAAGTAAACTGGCGCAGAAGACCCGGCAGTCGGGATCGGTGTTGAACCGGTCGATCATCTTCTGCCGCTTGGCGACCGGCATGTTTCCCTTCAGATTGGCAAAAGGTATCCGGGCTTTTTTCAGATAGTTTTCGATCAGATCCAGCATCCCGGTGTACTGGCTGAAAACGACAAATTTTATCTCTGCGGCGAGCAGCTCCGAGACCAGCTCGACAAAGAGATCCCACTTGCCGCCGGCATATTCTTCCGGGTCGTCGCATCCCTTAACCAGACACGGGTGACAGCAGATCTGCTTGAGCCGGGTGATGACGGCGAGGATGTTCATATACGGGATCGTCCCCGTGCCCTCCGCCAGTTCCTCCAGCTCCTTCTCCCTTTCGCCGATCACCTCGCGATAGAGGCCGACCTGGTCGTCGCTCAACTCGCAGATCCTGTCGTCTTCGATTATCGCCGGAAGTTCGGTCAGCACCTGGCTTCTGCTTCTTCTGAGGATAAAGGGATGGATCAGGCGGCCGAGAGCCGGTCGCGGACCTCCTTGCTGCCGCCTTCGGAGGGCTGGGGACAGTATATCTATCATTGACAAATAATCGCTCATGTTGCTATGTTTCCGGCATGGCAAGAATAGCACGTGCAGTAGCCCCCGGCTATCCACATCACATCACACAGCGTGGGAACCGTTGTCAGCAGACATTTTTTGCGACGACGATTATTTAGCTTATATCGAGCTGATGGCGCAATGGTGCCGCGAGTATCATGTCGAGATCTGGGCCTGGTGCCTGATGCCGAATCATGTTCATCTTATCGCCGTGCCGCACAGCGAATAAGCTCTCTCCCGTGCTATCGGCGAAGCTCATCGTCGTTATACCCGGCGGATCAATTTTCGTGAAAACTGGCGAGGACATCTGTGGCAGGAAAGATTTGCTTCTTTTGCCATGGATTAGGAATACTTGTTGGCAACAGCGCGATATATCGAAATGAATCCGGTTGCGGCAAAACTGGTGCAAAACCCCGAGGATTACCGATGGAGTAGTGCCAAAGCACATCTTGTCGGAGAGGACGACGAACTCGTACAAGTTTCGCCATTGCTTGAGTTGGTTCCCGACTGGCGCAGTTTTTTGACGCTGACACCGCAGGATGAAGTTGATATGATTCACCGCCATGAACGTACCGGCCGACCTTTAGGGGAGGAAGGATTTATTGAAAAACTGGAGATCGCACTTGATCGAATTTTGAGACCGCAAAAGCCGGGACCAAAAAGGACCAGGGGCTAGATATACTGTCCCCGGAACATCTCCCGGAACATCCGGAACATCGGTCCATAAATCAGTCAGACGGCTCAGTTTCACGTATTTTCTCCGATATGAGTGTTCCCGGGCAGCCGCACCAGGGCTGTGGTTCCCTGACCCGGCCGGCTGGTGAGGATGAGTTCGCCGCCATGGGCGGCGACGACGGTCTTGCAGAGACTGAGGCCAAGACCAAAGCCCGCTTTTTCGCGGCTCCGCGATTTATCGGCTTGATAGAAGGGTTCCATAAGATGGGGGAGATCCTGTTCGCGTATTCCCGGTCCACTGTCGGTTATTGTAAGTTCAACATAACCATTGCCTTGCGCTAGTCCTATTCTGATCGGTGCGGTGGCTGGTTGACCGTGGAGCAGGGCGTTGGTGAGGAGATTGTCCACCACTCTGGTAAACAGGCGGCGGTCGATCCCGGCTGAAATGGGGTGAGCGGGTTTTTCCAGCACAACATTTTTGGCCGGCTCTTCTTGTCGCGCAACAACTTCGGCAACCAGGTCGCCCAGGTCGATATCCTCCATTCTCAGGCTGTCCACTGCATGGAATTGGCGGGCACTTTCGAGGATTGCACTCACCAGATCTTCAAGCTCTTTGATATCCCGGCGGATCTGATCAACCCGGTCAGGCGGTTCGACCAGCTCCAATAAAACCTTGATCCGGGTCAGCGGGGAACGAAGTTCGTGGCTGACATCGCGCAGCAACTGTTCCTTTGCACTTATCATTTCCCGCAGTTGGCGGACCATGTCGTTAAAACTGTCGGCCAGTTTGGCCAGCTCGCTGGTTCCTGCTATGTCTACCCTGTGGTTGAGGTCACCCTTGGCGACCTTGCGGGTTGCCTCGTGCAGGGAGGAAATCGGGGCGAGAATTCGGCGGATGAGAAAATAGGCCCCGGCGAAAGTCAGGGCGATGATGATGAGGGCGAGAAGGTGGAGGTGTGATTGCAGCCAGCCGTCCGAGTGCTGTTCCGGTAGAGTGAAGAGATAGCTTCCGGATGGATGTTGGTAGCGAAAGTATTTGACATCATGACGAAAGGCAAAAGACAGCGTGTCGTTGTCCGGTGTCTGGAAAAAGCGCAGACGATCAGGAGGCGGCGTCCCGCCGGTCGACCACCGGTGCTCCGGGCCCTGATAGTCGATCTCTATCCCCAGCCTGGCGGCGATTTGGCCGGCACGCTCAGGTTGTCCGGCTATATCGGTGACCAGATAGGCGAAATAGTGGTCGATAAGAGGATTGTACGGTAGGCCGGCCAAGATCCGGTAGCCGACAAAGAGGGTACTGACCGCCACGGTTATCAGCAGCCAGGCGGCAAGACAGACCAGCAGGAGTCTGACGAATACCGAGGAAAACAACCGGGTTATCTTAGACATCGGGTGCGACCTGATCATCGCTCCCTCCCACAAATGTATAGCCTGCACCCCAGATGGTTTTAATCAATTGCGGACTGCGGGGATCATCACCCAGCTTCTGCCGCACCCTGCTGACGGTGATATCGACGGTGCGGTTGAAGGCATCGCAGTCCATGCCGCGCAGCTCCTGAAGGATATCGTCACGGGAAAAAACTCTGCCGGGTTGCGCGGCGAGAAGCGTCAGCAGGTTGTATTCGTTGGTGGACAGATCGATGGCGTTATTATCGAGGTAGGCGGTCCGCGTCATCGTGTCGATCCGCACCCTTCCCGCTGAAATTCCGGCCGGGACCAGCGACCGGCGGCAGCGGCGCAGCACCGATTGGATCCTTGCCACCAGCTCCCGCGGTTCAAAGGGCTTGGCCAGATAGTCGTCGGCCCCAAGTTCCAGGCCGACGATACGATCGGCCAGATCGCCGCGGGCAGTCAGCATGATGATCGGCACCTTCGAAGTCCGGCGAATCTCCCGGCAGACCGAAAAGCCGTCCATCTCCGGCAGCATAAGGTCGAGGATCACCAGGTCCGGCTGGAAATCCTTGAGCAGCTTCAAGCCGGCAGACGGACGGGTGGCGCTGCCTACCGCCATGTTGAACCCGGCGAGAAAGGTATCCAGCAATTGGTTCAGCTTACTGTCGTCATCGATGATCAGGATCTTGGTTTTCATGATTTTTGCTTGCTCCGGTGGAGTTGTGCCATGATCCAAGTATACGACACCGGGGCCTTGTTGCAACTCTTCACCCCGGTGCCGTGCTCCTTCTTTTCTTGTCAATTATGCCATTTTTCCATTTTCTCCAGTTTGGCGATCAGCTTTTGCCGCTGCTCTGGGGTCAGAGTTGCATGGAATGCGGCCAAATGGTCGACTGCCGGGTCGATAAGGTGATCGAATTGCAGGCGATGCTCGGCAATTGCCGCTTTTACTCTTTCCGTGTCTATTATTTCGCCGGCCAGTTGCTCCTTGAACAGCGAGTGCATCTCTTTTTTTGATGCCTGCAGGGTATCCGCCTTTGCCTTCATTTCTTCCTTGATGCCAACCAGTTGGGCCTGCTGGGCTTGATCAAGATCGAGGACCTCGTCCAGATAGTCAATGACAAAATCAATATGGGAATCTCCGTCATAGTGCCCATGTCTGCAGCCGCCAAACAACAGCAGGCCGCCGCCGACAAGTAACGTAAAGATAATGGTTGCCGATTCTTTCATGATCTACCTCCTTTTAGGGAAAATGTCGATGGGAGCAGCTGCGCTCCCGTTATTTTCCATAAAGTAGCACAGGCCGGACTTATCTTCCTTTCGCGGAGGTAACAACTTGTAACAGGTTGTATCCGGTTTCAGACTAAATAGACTCTACTGGGTTGACGACGTGGGGCCGCCGTGCAATGGGAAAAAAAGATAATCACGGCGGTTACAGGCGCAGGAGTTCGGCCAGTTGGCGACGGTCAAGCTGTTTAATGATCCCGGCTTCGTCTTCCTGGATCAGTGAGGTTGCCAGTTCGCGTTTTTTTGTTATCAGTTGATGGATTTTTTCTTCCAGCGTTCCCTTGGTGATCAGCCGGAAGACCTGGACCACGTTTTTCTGTCCCATCCGGTGGACCCGGGCGGTGGCTTGCTCTTCTCTTGCCGGGTTCCACCAGCGGTCGTAGTGGATGACTGCGCCGGCGGCGGTCAGATCGATGCCGACTCCGCCTGCAAGTAAACTGGCGCAGAAGACCCGGCAGTCGGGATCGGTGTTGAACCGGTCGATCATCTTCTGCCGCTTGGCGACCGGCATGTTTCCCTTCAGATTGGCAAAAGGTATCCGGGCTTTTTTCAGATAGTTTTCGATCAGATCCAGCATCCCGGTGTACTGGCTGAAAACGACAAATTTTATCTCTGCGGCGAGCAGCTCCGAGACCAGCTCGACAAAGAGATCCCACTTGCCGCCGGCATATTCTTCCGGGTCGTCGCATCCCTTAACCAGACACGGGTGACAGCAGATCTGCTTGAGCCGGGTGATGACGGCGAGGATGTTCATATACGGGATCGTCCCCGTGCCCTCCGCCAGTTCCTCCAGCTCCTTCTCCCTTTCGCCGATCACCTCGCGATAGAGGCCGACCTGGTCGTCGCTCAACTCGCAGATCCTGTCGTCTTCGATTATCGCCGGAAGTTCGGTCAGCACCTGGCTTCTGCTTCTTCTGAGGATAAAGGGATGGATCAGGCGGCCGAGCCGGTCGCGGACCTCCTTGCTGCCGCCTTCGGTTATCGGCTGGACATAGAGCCGATCAAATTGACGCTCGCTGCCGAGCAGACCGGGCAGACAGATGTCGAAGATGGACCTGAGGTCCTGCAGGGAGTTTTCCACCGGGGTTCCGGTCAGCCCGATCTTGACCCGGCCTTCCAGGGCGGCAACAGCATGATGGATGGCGGTCGTGCGGTTTTTCAGATGCTGGATCTCGTCGAGGAGGATGATGTCGAAGGGGCACAGCCGAAGCTGGTCCAGGTCCTGTCGGACGATCCCGTAGGTGGTAAGGATCAGGCTGTGTTCCTGCACTGTTTTCAAGTCCCGCTGCGGCCCATAGTAGACCGCATAGTCCATGCCCTGGTAAAAAGTGTCGATTTTTTCCGCCCAATTGAGGACCACCGAGGCGGGACAGATAACCAGCATAGGCTTTTTGCCGCCGGCCTTTGCCGCGCCCTGGAGCAGTGCAAGTCCTTGATGGGTCTTGCCGAGGCCCATGTCGTCGGCCAGCAGGCCGCCTATTCCCAGCCGGTACAGGCGGTTCAGCCAGGCAAGGCCGTTGCGCTGATAGGGGCGCAGGTGGATCGGGGCCTCGGTGAGCGACAGGTCGTCGGTCCAGCAGGATGGATCGAGCAGACCGGCCAGCTGCCGGCGGATCGATTTTTTCTCGATGGTGATGTCGATTTCGGGGATGAGCGCTGTCAGGGCAAGCATCTCCCGGTAGCTGAGACGGATCCTGCCGGAGCCGTCGACAGAGAAACGGTCTTCTGCCAGCTCGTAAAGCCAGGACAACGGGGTCCCGTCGATCTGCAGCCACTCCTTGCCGGGAAGACAGGTCAGTTTTTTTTCCCTGGCGCTTACGATATCGCCGAGACTGATGCTGGTATTGCCGAGGCCGTATCGACAGGAGAGGTAACACCAGTCGTCGCGTTCTTCGAAGCTGTCGATGAACAATCGGTCGGGAAGTTCACGAACCTCCAGGTCGAGCAGTTCCCGGTCGACGATATTATCGGCAAAGTGCAACGGCTGCCGGTTGGCGTCGAGAAAGGCCGGGATATCGTTTTGTGCCACGGTGAACGGCTGGTCTCTGGTCTTTTCGTTTTGTAAAAAGCCAAAGAGGGGCATGGCGGTCTGCACTGCCGGATTGCCGAAAGTGCCCTCGGCCGGAAGACGGACTGTCGGCAGAAAGCCTTCACCCTTCAGGTAGTAGGCGCTGGAGAACCGATCCCCGGCCAGATCCTGCCGGGAAAAGATCCGCCCGTCTGCAAGACGCACACATGGGCTGACCTCAAGCAGGTTATCGGCATTGAAAAATACCTTGAAACAGTCTTTTGCCGGAGGAAGGATGGCGGCGGTTTTGGAGGGTAAAGTGATATTTCGGACCATCTCCCAGGTCTTGTCCCGCGGCAATATGATAGTCAATGATCCGGGTTCCCCGGCAGTCCCGATCTGCAGGAAAAAGCTGGAGGTGACCTGATCCCTGCATAACTCCGGCAGAGTGTCGCCGTGGAAGGCGTAAAGCATCCGCACCAGCCAGATCCAGAAGGAGCTGTCCTTTTGCCACCCGATGCTGCTGCTTCCGGCCGCAGCAAGATTACGTTCACCTTCAGTCATGGTCAAGACCTGCAGTTGCTTGTTGAGCAGGGCGAGACCGCTGTCCGGTTCTTTCTTTTCGGATTTCATTCCCGGAGACAGTATTTGGCCAAGACCGTTCCAGGACTCTGGAATGCCAATCCGGACAAGCCCTTCGGCAGGGGCAATCTCCCATAAAGAAACCGCCTCGCCCGCAGTACGACGAACGGTAATCTGTATCCGGTTCAACCATTCATATAAAAACATGCCGATTTTCAACCAGCTGCTTTGCGCAAAACCGAACGGTATCGGGACCGCCTTATTTTGTTCCCTCGACATGGTCAGACTGAGAATTGCCAGGGCTGCGGTATGCGCGCAGTTTTGGTGATCGGGCTTCCGACGACAAAGACTGCAATGGGCACTGCGGATGGTAAATCCTTGGTGCAGAGTTGCATTCTTTTCGAACTGGAGCATTATCGGGGCTTCCTGGTCGACAAGTGCTCCCACTGCGTTACGGATGCAGTGAAAACCGGTAATTTTCTGCTCGCGTATCAATTGCAGGCCCTGGTCGAGCCTGTCGAGTGAAAACCAGGGCCTCAGCAGCGCCCCTTCGGACACCGGAAAAAACATTGGAATGGGAGTATTCGGGAAATTATACATTGGATCCGGTTTACGGAGGGAAAAGGCCTGTTGAAATTGCTGCTGTCGCCGTGTTGCCGAGTCTAGCTGATGATCGCTTCACAGGCAAATACATTCTTGCCTGAAAAAGCGAGTCATTGATTGTCCGACTTAATTGACCCGCCTGGCCTTCATGAAACTGGGCGATGCGGTGTAAATTTTTTTTTGAGATGCAGGGAAATCCCTTCAGGTGATTTACGCAAAATTAGCGGAGGTAACGCGGGTGTTTCTCGTATCGCTCCAAATATTGCCTGAAAGAGCGTAGGATTTTTCCTTCATTCAGGAAAGTGTGCCAAGGAGCTATATATGAATGTAATGAGATGAAATAACAAATTTTAATATAAAATTACATGTCAGGCATATATCTTGCTGATCGTTGATACAGTTTGAGGCTGGTTTTCAGCACTCTTCGGCTTGACCGTTCCCAACGGGGCTCAAAGCTTACCTGGGTGGAATGTGTTGAGATAAAGCTGCCCGGATATTCCGATGCAGCATAAACAGGTTATGGAGGATTGACGCGATGAAAAAGATTATAACGTATTCGATGGCATTACTGATTACATTGACTTTGTCTTTTGGGGTGAGCCAGGCAGTATCGCCGGGGACTGGCGAGACCAAGACAAAATCCGAGACCGTTTCGCCCTCGACGGAAACGGGAATGTCTGCAGGCGAGCAACAGACTTTATCCGGTAAAATTGATGAGAACAATCAATTCGTCAATGAAGAAGGTGAGACTTTTCGCCTTGCCGATAACGAGAAAGGCATGGAAGTGAAGACCCTGAGCGGGATGAAAGTCGAGATTAAAGGCACCGTGATGGAAGAAGCGGGTCAGAAGACCGTAGAAGTTCAGGAGTACCATATTATCGAATAACAATAGATATACTGATAAATAAATGGATTGGGGGCACCTTCGGGTGCCCTTTTTTTGTTTTTGCCGATATTGCGCGCTACTCGATTCTTTGTTGCTTTCGGACTTGGGTTTGACAAGCTTGCCTTGAGAGGGTTACTATATGATAGGCATAGGTGCCCGGCTCTCACCTTCCAGCCGAATACATAAGCCATTCAGAAGAGAATCCTCATCATGCGACCGACGATCTTCCAGTGCCTCATGGGCGGTTATCTGGCAATCATGTTCCTGGTGTTTTCCTTTGGGGCCTACGTTGCATTCGAGCTGAATCGTTTAAGCCATATCAACCATATTGCCGCCGGGGTGGATAGCGATGTCATCAACATCGCCGAATCCCTATCAACCCGGCTGCGGATTCTGGTCAGTATCGAGAAAAAACATTGGATTTCTCAAGATTCTGATTTCTATCTGCTTTTTTCAAGACGGCAAGACGAATTTCTCGAACAGTTGTCGCTTCTGGAATCTCTGATCTATGAAAATGAATCCAGTGCTTTTTTCAAAAAAGCGCTGACATTCAGCCACTCTTACTTCAATGGAGTGGACGACTGGAAAAAACATGGTGAGAGTGTCTCGTTTTCGAGCTACGAGCTCAAGCGCAATGAGTTGGTACAAACACTTCTCAGCTCGCTGAAGCAAATCGTCCAAGCCGGCAACAGGATGAGAGATGAAAAAATCCGCATATCGGAATCGATCAGCACAAAGGTTCTTTGGGTGACCATTGCTTTCGCCATTGCCTGCATCGTCCTGAGTCTCACCGTCACTTTGCTGACCACACGGCGCATTGTCCGGCCAATTGTCCTGTTTCAAAGGAAAACGAGAGACATAGCCGCCGGCAAGTACATGAAAATAGAAGAATTGCGAGCACCTCGGGAGATCTGTAATCTGGCCGGCGAATTCAACGCAATGAGTGAAAGATTACAGGAACTCGACCGTTTGAAAGAGGATTTCATCAGCCATTTGTCGCACACTCTGCGGACCCCCTTGACTGCCATATGGGAAGCATCGGAGATGCTCAACAAGGGTATCTTCGATCATGATCCGAAGAGCCAGTCGCAGTTGATGACAATTGTTGGCAATGAATGCAGGCGACTTATCTTTTCGGTCAACCGGATCCTCGATTTATCGCGGATGGAAAGTAAAATGATGGACTACCGGTTTGTCGAGGCCGATTTGAATGAGTTGATCCAGAGCGCCCTGTCCAGGCTCAGCCCTATTGCCCAGGCTAAAAACGTTACCATGAACTTTCTGCCGAAAGCCGATCTTCCCCGGGTCCTGGTCGATCCCGATCAATTGCACCAACTGCTCGACAACCTGATCGGCAACGCCTTGAAATATACCGATCCCGAAGGGAGTATTACCCTGGATGTGCAGGTTCCCGCAGCTGCAGGTGGATTACTGCACATTTCCGTAACCGACAGCGGGTGCGGTATCGAACCACATAACATGCAGGACATTTTCGATAAATTTCGCAGAATCGAGGATGAAAAAAATACCATCAGAGGCAGCGGCTTAGGCCTGGCGATTTCCCGGCACATTGTCAAAGCTCACGGGGGCAGCATATGGGTAGAAAGCAAGAAAGGTTGCGGCAGTACATTTTATTTTTCCCTGCCGCCTGCTTCATTGTCTTAAATGCGATTAGCGGATGCCGGAAGCAAATTGCCCAGCTCAAAGCGGTGATCTGGAACTTGTAGAGCCCAAACCAGCCGGAGAGGAGCATGAATGAAACAAACCGATTTCAATGCGAAAACAATATTGGCGATTGACGACGATGCCAGCATCCTGCGGGTGATAGGTATGCGCCTGAAAGCGAACGGATACTGCGTGCTGTCGGCTTCCGACAGTCGAAAGGCTATAGACCTGGCCGAACAAAACTATATCGATCTGGCGGTCATCGACTACAAGCTGAACGATGACAATGGCGTAGATTTGATGGAAAAACTACGGGACCTCCAGCCGTTACTACCGGCAATTATTCTTACGGCGTACGGAACCATCGGCAGTGCGGTGAACGCAATGGAACGCGGTGCCTGTAACTATCTGACCAAACCGTTTGACGGCGATGAGTTGATTCGTCAAATCGAAAACTGCCTGGAAAAAAGTCGTATGCTAAACGGCAGGTATCCACCTGACGAGCAGCACAATCATCCTGCTTTTTTTTCGAGGATCATAGCGAGAAGCAGAGAAATGAAATCGGTATTGGCCAAGGTGGTCCAGGTCGCAGTCACCGATTCCAACGTGTATATCGAAGGAGAAAGCGGCACCGGCAAGGAACTGATCGCCCGATGCCTTCATGCCGCCAGCCCAAGAAAAAACGGTCCGTTTATCGCGATCAATTGTGCCGCAATCCCCGAAAACTTATTGGAAAGTGAGCTGCTCGGTTATGAAAAAGGGGCCTTCACCGGCGCCGATGGACGGAGGGAAGGCCTCTTTGCCCGAGCCCATGGAGGAAGTTTTTTCTTCGATGAACTTTCCGAGCTGCCCCTGTCGATGCAGGCCAAGCTTCTCCGCATACTCGAGGAGCGGGAATTTTATCCGCTCGGAAGCAACCGCAAGGTAAAAGTCGATGTCCGAATCATTGCAGCGTCCAACAGCAATCTCGACAAGTTGATGCACGACAGGCTCTTTCGTGAGGATCTTTATTACCGCATTCACGTGATCCCTATAGTACTGCCGCCTCTTCGCAGGCGGAAGGAAGATATTCTTCCCCTGGCCAGACATTTTCTCGCCGGGTTCAGTAAAGAAGCAAAAAAGAATCTCAGGGACATATCGCCGGACGCTCTTCGCAAGTTGATGGCATACGACTGGCCGGGCAATGTCAGAGAACTGGAAAACTCGATGGAATATGCCGTGGCCATGGCGGAGGGTGAGATTATAACTCCCGACCTGATCGCCTGTATGTCCGGAGAGGAAAGCATTCAACCTCTTCGTCACGCCAGGGACAACTTTGAAAAAGAGTATCTTACCCAACTCCTTGAACTCAACCAGGGCAATGTAAGCCAGGCTGCGAAAGCGGCGGGCAAATACCGGGCGGATTTTTACGCGCTGCTACGAAAGCATGGCCTGAACCCCACGGAATTTCGCGAGAAATAGATTTTTTTTCATATGACTGAACTTCTTTCTTCAGTTTTTCCTCCTTGAGCCGATATAATGACTGGTTTTAAAAATTGAATCACATTCCCCCAGGGGGATATAAAATTCCAGTTATTGTAAACAAGATGCTGTGTTGTGAGAGACTTAAATTATTAGTACCTTACAGATTATTTTCGTTCATAAAAAACAAGAAAATAATCTGTCTAAAGGTACTTATACCCCCTTGTGGGGTGTTAGTTCGGTTGTCCGTTATCTTCTTCCTTTTCATTCCACCGGGAGCACAATCGACGAATCTCCCGGAAGATCTTTCAAAATTCAAATACCGGAGTCTTCTCACCTCGCTTGATGCTTCCGAACGTTCAACGGATTTTATCGCTTTGAGTGATTTTGAAGCGGGCAATCAAGACGATGCAGACCACAACGCCAGCCTTGAATATCTCACTTCGCGTCCGGATTTGCTGGATCGGATCCGGGACGATCTGGGCAGCAAGGAAATTCAATGGCAACTTGAAGAGCTTTCCTACAGGCTCCTCTACGTCCCGGAAAGCCGAAAGGAAGTTGCAGGATTGTTTACCGAATACTGCCATGAAACCATTGAAGATCTTTTGGACCGCACCGGTTTGGTCAATCCCTACAGCTCTATTTCCATTTTGAGAGACAATATTGGGAACGATACGGAGGAACTGGGAATTAAGGCGGTAATCGTTCAGGATCTTGCGCGGGAATATGTCGCTCGTTATCGTTTCAGCGGTGCATCGGAAAAGAGGATCGAGATTGGTTTCTCCGGGCGACAGCCTATAAATGAAGTGGGTTCTTACTCGAGCCATCTCCAGTATTCGGAGAAAAACGGCAACTGGCAATTTCTTCGAAACCGGCAAACAGTATGGAAAAGCGTTTCAGCCAACCCGTATACCGTGCTCATGACTCCGCTTGAGGAAACCTTGCACATCGCCCTGCGAGGATATACCGAAAAAGCGATCTTAGCTGCGGTAATCGCCCGGAAGGAATTCCCATCTTTGCAGGAAATCCAGGATGTAGTGGAGGAGTGGCTGGCGGTGGAGGAGGCCATTGTCGGCGGTTTGGTATACTTCCTCGTACCGGATGTTGTGATCAAGCGAATTCCCGATCTCCCCCGGGAATGGATTCAGGCCGATCTCGATACCAAAGCGAAATTTCCTAAATATCGTTTTCTCCCCAAGGCGATCAAAATGATCAAAGGTTACGGACTGAAAGAAAGCATTCACCTTTATGGCCAGGACCCTGTAGCCACCCGCCACCTGCTGAACGAACCCACGTGATCCTGACCCTGCCCGACGACCGGTTGGTACTCAAGAAATCTTATAAACTCGTCAGCCTCTGTTCCAGAACATTTCGAGCAACAGCCCCTGAGATCTGATCGATGAGGCGCCCGTTCTTAATCAGCCCTGTTCTTCGATAAAGCTCTGAACCGCTTTGCTGAGGCCAAGTCCTGCCGCCAGTTGGTCAAGCCAGAGTCGTTCCGCCTCGGTGTCTATCGCTATTGCACTGACTGCAAGCATATACATGGTTTTGGCAATAGAGGGATCGTCGATCCCTGCGGTCAGTTCGGCGATGGTTTTCGGTTTATGCAGTTCGTCCAGGAGAAACATCCTCTCCTCCTGGGAAAGACCGGCTTTTCCGGCCCGTTCAAGAATCGCCTGCTCTTCCTCGGCATCGAGACTTTCGTCGGCATGGGCGGCCGCTATCATCACCTGGATCATGCGGATCGCTAATTCTTCCTTTCGTGCCGGGGCTAATTCGAAAGCAGGAGCTTGAGGCGGAATGGCAGCCGGTGTTTGTATCTGCGGCGGCCGGGGAGGAGGCGGAGGTTGTGCCGTGCCTGCCCAATTGGGTGGGGGAGGAGGTTGATTATACTGTTGTGTTTGTGGATGCCCTCCGGCGGCGGACTGGTTTTGTTTGTCTTTCAGTATTTCAAAAGCGCCTACCCCAAGCCCGATCAGAGTCATCAAGCCGGAACCCGAGGTGAAACCGCCGAGCATTGAACTCTTGCCTTTCTTCTTTCCTGTTCCGGTTACTTCATGTAAAACTTTTCCCAGTAATTTCTCGGCATTGAACATAGTGTTATGTGAAGGGGTTGAAGGATGTAAAGGGAAACTGCCCATAGCCAATTGGAGTCGTGAGTAAAAACTATAACAGCTCTTTTCGGAAAGGCAAATTGAATAGTCATCACGGTTTCTGAAACGAGAGGCAAAGTTCCTGGAACTATTTTCTTGATCGGTAGCCCCACAATGTGGTATAAAAAATTATAGCCTCCAGCCTCTTCTTGTTAACCTCGATGGAATGGATGAATCGATCAATTATCTTTTTTCTGCTGTTTTTATTAACATCCTTTAACATTTCTTCTGGAGAAACCTTCGATTCTCCGGCAGGATGTCCGAGTTGTCGGACGGTACAGGACTGTTGCGGAACGGCTGCCGACGCCCCTTCGTCGAGCGGAAGAGGATGTCGGCATGGCAGTCTCTGTTGCAGCGATTCCGGATTGCCTGAAGCTGCCGCGGTGTTACGAACTGTCGCGAGCGATCACCATTCTTTCCTTCCCTCTTTCATCTCTTTTGCTTCTTCCCCACTGCCTCTTCCTGTAAAGACCGCAACTGTTGCGATCAAGCCTCCCCTGTTACAATTCCCGCCGTTGTATATCCGTAATTGTTCCTATCTCATTTAAAAGAGTGGGGCCGGATTTCCGGTGAACAATTTCTCGGATGCAGTGTCGCACCGTGAACAATTTTCCAATTTCATCAGAATTTTTTATCAAAGAGGTTACCCATGCGTAACGGATTTTTCTTTATAGTATCATTAGTTGTGGCAGTCGGCTTATTGTTTCCTGTGGTCGGCAGTTCGTTCGGGCTCTTCTCCCGGTATGCCGAAGTCAAAGGGAGTAATGGCGAGATTCGCCTGGCGCTGAGTGATGTGAGTGACGGCAAAGCTCATTTTTACTCGTATCGGGATGGAGAAAAGACGATTAAGTTTTTTGTAATCAAGAGCCGCGACGGTGTTGTGAGAGCGGCGTTCGATGCCTGTGATGTCTGTTTCGCTGCAAAGAAAGGATACACCCAGGAGGGCGATTTCATGGTCTGCACCAACTGCGGCCGCAAATTTCATTCAACCCAGGTCAATGTAGTTGAAGGCGGGTGCAATCCCGCTCCCCTGGCAAGAGCGGAAGTCGGTGAGCATCTGGTCATCAAAGTCAGCGATATCAAACCCGGCGGACGATTTTTCTAGGAGGTCGGAATGAATATATTTACGATCCCTGCCAGAAATATCAGAAGAAAACCATCGAAAACCCTGCTCCTGCTCCTGGTCTTTACCCTCGGCGTGATGTCGATCGTCACGCTCTATCAGGTGTCGCTGGTGGTGGGGCATAACTTTGAGCAGAAACTAACCGCTTTTGGTGCCAACATCATCATTTCTCCTGTGCGGGAAACGCTCAATATCGGTTACGGCGGATTTCAAATGGGTGAGATGCTGGTTGATATCGAATACTTGCCGGAAGAGGAAACTCTCAGGGCAATCCGTGCCATCGCCCTCAAGGACCGCATCAGCGCCGTGGCCCCGAAACTGGTGACCATGGCCAAAGTAAACAATACCGCTGTTGCCGTGGTCGGTGTTCGCTGGCCGGATGAACGGGGAATTAAAAGCTATTGGGCGGCAGACGGCCGTTTCCCGGAGCGCCCCGACGAGGTACTGATCGGCAGCCGGGTATCGGCCGGTCTCGGCCTGGTCAATGGCGAGAAGACAATTCTGCTGGGCCGGGAATTTACCGTTTCCGGGACACTGTATGAAACCGGCAGTGACGATGATACTGTCATCCTGATGGATCTGTCCACCCTGCAGGATCTCGTAGGGAAGCCGGGGGCAACCAGTTTTACCGAAGTTTCCGCACTCTGTGCGGGCTGTCCGATCGAAGACATCGTCAGCCAGATCCGCAGCGAGTTGCCGGGAACCGATGTGAAGGCTCTGCAGCACATTGTCAACCAGCGGATGGCCTCGGTGCATTTTATTCGAAATCTTGCCCTTGCCGTCAGCCTGGTCATCCTGGTGACCGCCGGAGCGATGGTCGGACTCTCCATGCTCTCGGCGGTCAACGAGCGGAAAAAGGATATCGGAATCCTCCGCTCGATCGGCTTCGGTAAAGGACAGGTTTTTGCCATTTTCTGCATGGAAGCCGGGATTATCGGGGTAATCGCCGGGTTGATCGGCTATGTCTTCGGTTTTTTTGCAAGTTTCAAGGTGCTCGAGCTGCTTGCGCTGGGCGAAGGGATCTCGCCGTCTTTTTCAGTCATCCACCTGCTGCTGGTCGGCGTGTTCTTCGGTCTGGTGACCGTGTGTGCCGCCCTCTATCCTTCCTGGAAAGGTGCAGCGATCGAACCCTCAGCCGCCCTGGTTGCCCTGTAGGAGGTCATAATGCTTACCGCTAAAAATATTGTTAAGAATTTTTCTATAGAAGGCAAAAGAGTTCCGGTACTGAAAGGAGTGTCCCTTACGGTTACGGAAGGTGAATTCGTTTCTGTGGTCGGGCGGTCCGGTTCCGGCAAGACAACCCTTCTCCATGTTCTGGCCACGCTCGTCCAACCGGACGACGGAGAGCTGCACTTTGGCGGCGACGATTTGCGCCGCATGCCGGAGAAGCGGCTCAACAGACTCAGGCAGGCGGATTTTTCGGTGATTTTTCAATTTCACCATCTGCTGCCGTATCTGACTGTGCTGGAAAACAGTCTGCTGTCGTTTATGCGTTCGGTGAAGCCGGTGCGGAAGGAGGCGGTGGATAAAGCCTACCACTGTCTTGAACGGGTCGGTCTGGCGGATAAGGCCGATCGATTGCCCGGCAACCTGTCGGGGGGCGAACAGCAGCGTGTGGCGATCGCCAGGGCTCTGGTGAAATCGTCAAAGGTGCTCTTTGCCGATGAACCGACCGGCAGTCTCGACAAGACCACGGGCGAGCAGATCATGGAGTTGCTGGCCGCCTTGCATCAGGAGGGGATGTCGCTGGTAATGGTCACGCATGAACCTGAATATGCAAAGCTTTCACAGCGGACCGTAGTGATTGAAGACGGCTTGATCATATAAAGTTCGGCGGGCTCGCCGGGCGGATCGGACTGATCTCAGCCGGCAAGACCGAGGACGCGCCTGGCATTGGCGGTGGTATAACTTGCCGTCAGCTCGTGCGGTTCCCCGCGCAAGGTCGCCAGGGCGTCCAATATCTCGGGTAAAAACTCCGGCAGGTTGCTTTCACCTCTGTGGCTTGCCGGAGGGATATCCGGGGCATCGGTTTCCAGTACAAGTGCTTCCTGTGGCAATTCCGAGGCAATCCCGCGGATACGTCTTGCCCGGTTGTACGTGATTGTTCCGCAAACGCTGATGCAAAAACCCAGTTGAATGAACTGCCTGGCCTGCTGCAGGCTGCCGTTGAAGGCATGGACGATCCCGCCACAGGAAAAGCGTTTTTTCCTGAGAGTGGCAAGGACCCGGTCATGGGCCTTGCGGACATGCAGGAGAATCGGCAGTTGAGACGACGCAGCTATCCGCAGCTGCTCTTCAAAGAGCAGCTGCTGTGCGGTCCGGTCGATGGATTCGACAAAATAATCAAGACCGATTTCGCCGATTGCAACGATTCCTCCCCGACGTGCCAATACCTCCAGTTCCTCCAGATGCTCGGGACGATGCCGGGAAAGATATAGAGGATGAAGGCCCGGTGCGGCATAGATCCCCTCCTCCTGACGACAAAGGCCGATAAGCCGTTGCCATCTTGCCTGGTCAACTCCCGGAAAGATCAAGGTATGTACGCTGGCCGCTCTTGCCCTGAGCAGCACTTCCCTGAATCGGGGGAAGCACTCCTCGATGTCCAGGTGGCAATGGGTATCCACTAATTCCATGTGATTGCATTCAAAATTATCTGATATGTGGTAACCGTTATTTTACCCGGCTCGAATGGCTTGCATTATACCATCTTCCGGTGAACAGGCGAGCAGTGATCGAAGAAGTCGGCGGCTGACGACCTGGGGTGTTTATATATGTGCCTGATATGCTTTATTTCCGAACGGGTAAAAAAGTATTGTCGAGCACAGAGAAACAGGATAGGGTTTTTGCTATTTCATTATTGGGTCGTGTTGAAGATATCTGTTTTACAGATACTTATGGAGCTACAACCGTCAGCGGGATATCATCTGGAGGAAGGGGTGTGATCGAAACTGCACAAGCACTGCATGCGGAGAAATATTCCATCCTGGTAGTCGATGACAATATGATCAATCTGTTGTGCCTCCAGCAGATCCTTCTGGTAAACAACTACGAGGTAATTGTCGCCACCGACGGTTATCAGGCCATTGAGGCAGCAGAACGGAAGCAGCCGGATATGATCCTGCTCGATGTCATGATGCCGGAAATGGACGGTTTCGAAACCTGTCGACGTCTGAAAGCGAGTTCTGTCACCGAAAATATCCCGATAATATTTGTAACGGCGTTGTCGAGCAGCAAGGACATGGTCACCGGACTTGAACTCGGCGGGGTTGATTATATAATCAAGCCCTACAACACTGCCGAGGTGCTGGCGCGGATCAAGACGCAGTTAAAGGTGGTGGTTCTGAACCGCGAACTGCGACGGGCATTTGATTTTCAGGAAGGTGAGGTCAAAAGAAGGACAGCCGAATTACAGGCAGCCAACGAGGCCCTGAGGACATCGCGTAATCTTTTGCAGAATGTTCTCGATGCCGTGCCCGAACTCCTCTTTGTGGTGGATCGTGAGTTGAATATCCTTTTCAGCAATGATCCCACCTGGCGGATGAGCATGAACGACAATGGCTGCCCGACCTGTTCCAGTCAGTTGCGAAAGCTTGCCAATCCCTGTCGGAAGTGCTCGGTTCTCGAGGTTTTTAATACCGGCAGGAGCGTTGAGCGGGAGGTGATCGGCAGGGAAGATGAACGGGTTTGGGAAATCCGCGCTTTTCCCATTTATGATGAAAAGAGCGAACCCTCTCTGGTGGTCGAGTATATACGGGAAGTTACAACGCTTAAGCAGGCGCAGAGGGAAATCGTCAAACGTCGGCAGTTTCTCGAGGCGGTGCTCGAATATGCCCCCGATGCCATCGTCACTCTCGACGAGGTCCACCATGTTATCGACTGGAATCCGGGAGCGGTCAGGATGTTTGGTTTCAGCCCGGAGGAGGCTCAAGGCAGACATCTTGATATTCTGGTCGCCCAGGGCGGGAGTCTCGCCGAAGCAGGGGAGAAGACCCAGGTCATCCTGAGCGGGAGGGTAGTTGAACCCTTCGAAACGATTCGTCAGCGCCGTGACAATACGTCTCTCAATGTCATAGCCGCCGCATCCCCCATCATGATCGATGGGCTTTTGGCCGGTGCGGTCGCCGTCTATACCGACATCTCGGCATTGAAGTCGAACGAGGAGGAACTGAGAAGATCCCACGAGCGCTTCCTGACGGTGATGGAATCCATCGATGCCACTATTTATGTCGCAGATATGGCAACCCATGAAATCCTGTTCATGAATCAGCAGATGATGAAAAGATTCGGCCGCGATCTCACCGGCGGAGTCTGCTGGCGGGATCTTCGCGGGCAGAGTGGACCGTGTCCGGCCTGTCCGAATTCCAGGCTGCTTGACGATCAGGGCGACCCCACAGGGGGATGCAGCCTGGAAGATTTCGATCCGGCCGTCAACCGATGGTTTCGCAATCATGACCGAGCCATTAAGTGGGTCGATCAACGGCTGGTCAGGCTGCAGATGGCAACCGATATCACCGATCAGAAACGCATAGAGCAGGAGCGGAAGGAATACGAACGGCGAATTCAGCAATTGCAGAAAATGGAGGCCATCGGCACTTTGGCTGGAGGGATAGCCCACGATTTCAATAACATACTTTCTGCAGTTTTTGGCTATGCCGAACTGGCGCTTATCCGCTCCGGCGGCAATCAAGTCCTGCAGCGCAATCTCGGAGGGATTCTCGAGGCGGCTAAAAGGGCCAAGGAGCTGGTGCAGCAGATTCTCCTCTTCAGTCGGCAGGGCGAGCAGGAGCTGAAACCGCTGCAGATCAGGCCGCTCATTAAGGAATCGTTGAAAATGCTGCGCTCTTCGCTGCCGACCACAATCAAAATAAGGCAGCAGATCCAGGGTGATTTTGAAAATGTATTGGCCAACCCTACCCAGATTCATCAGATAATCATGAATCTCTGTGCCAATGCGGCGCAGGCCATGGAAGAGGACGGCGGGGTGCTGACAGTCGGTCTTTCCCAGGTTGAGCTGACGGAAGAGGATGTCCGGCATCACCCCGGCCGCGCGGCGGGTCTTTATCTGAAGTTGCGCGTGCAGGACACCGGCAGGGGAATTCCGGCCGAGCTGGTCGACAAAATCTATAATCCCTATTTCACCACCAAGGCCAAAGGTCAGGGGACCGGCCTGGGGTTATCGGTGGTCCACGGTATTGTTCAAAGTTATTCAGGGCTTATCGAATTGGGCAGTGATCCCGGGCGTGGCACTGTGTTCGAAGTTTTCCTGCCGGCGATTGAGATGGAAGCCGCCCGTGAAGAATTGCCGGTAATTCAGTTGCCGGGCGGCAGTGAGCACATCCTGCTTGTGGATGATGAAGAGGCGTTGATTGAAGTGCTGGGAGACATGCTGCGCCTGCTCGGTTATCGAGTGACGGCGACGACCAGCAGTGCCGATGCTTTAGGCATGTTTCAGGCCAGGCCTGCCGATTTCGACCTGATCATTACCGACATGACCATGCCGGGCCTGACCGGAGATCGACTGACGGCAGAGGTTCGGGCAGATCGGCCGGACCTTCCGGTGATCATCTGTACCGGATACAACCGGCGGCTGAGCGACAACAATCCGGAATCCCTTGCAGTACAGGCTATCTTAATGAAACCCGTCGAGCATATCGACTTTGCTCGAACCGTTCGAGCCGTGCTGGACGGCGAAGACAGGAGCAAAGCTGCTGCGTAGCCTGTTCTCGCCGTCTGGCCATGGAACCGCCTTGCATGGCGGCTGATAATGAGCTACTATCCCGGGTAATAATCACAAGATTTTGCACCTACACCAGAAACGGAGGCACGGCATGAATATCCCCCACCCATTGCGTATCGCACTACTGCTCCTGCTGCTCATTTCCTTCGGACTTCCTTGCAGTGTTTTCGCCGGGCAGAAGGTGACCATCGGCTTTAATCTGCCGCTGTCGGGCGCCAGAGAGGCAACGGGAGTCAGTACCAGAGAGGGTGCGGAACTTCTCCGGGATCAGATCAACGCAGCCGGCGGACTGCAGGTCGGCGGCAGCCGGTATGAACTCGAGTTTGTCTATGCCGACAACGAGTCCAATCCCCAGAAGGCGGTCGCCGCGACCCTCGATTTGATAACCAGAAGCAATGTCATCGGAATCGTCGGGCCGAACGCCAGCTCGAACGCCATTCCGGCCGGAGGTATCTGCGAGTCATTCAAAACACCGATGATCTCTCCTACATCGACCAATCCGCGGACCACCCAAGACAGACCCTACGTCTTCCGTGCCTGTTTCCTCGACCCTTTCCAGGGTGAGGTGATGGCAAGTTTCGCCATCAAGGAATTTAAAGCAGCCAAGGCCGCAGTCCTTTATGATATTTCCAGTGCCTACCCCAAAGGTCTGGCGGAATTTTTTAAAGCGGCCTTTGAGGCCAAGCAAGGTCCGGGTTCTGTCGTCGCCTTTGAAAATTTTCTGTCGAGCGAAAAGGATCTGACGCTCCATCTGGATAGAATCGTCGCCTCCGATGCAGATGTGCTGTTCTTACCGCAGTATGCCCATGAGATACCGTCCATAGTCGAACAGGCCAGGGCAAGGGGCTGGAATAAAATCATTTTGGGCGGAGATGCCTGGGAATCGTCCGATCTGATGGCCAACTGCGGCGACAAGTGTAAAGGGCTGTACTTCAGCTCCCATTTCGGGGCTGTCGGCGCCAAGGGCAAAACCCAGATCTTTGTCGAGCAATACCAGGCAAAATACAACCAGCTGCCGATCGGTTATGCCGCCCTCGGTTATGACGCCACGAGCCTCCTGCTGACAGCTATCGGTCGGATGGATGGTATCGGGCCGAATCTTCTTGAAAACAGGGCCGCCATAAAAGATCGGCTGGCGGCGATAAAAGGTTTTGAGGGAGTCTCCGGGACCCTGGACATGGACGCAGGCGGCGACCCGGCCAAGAGTGCCGTGATAATCAAGATAAACGATAATGGCGAATTCGAATCGTATGCGATCGAAAACCCCTGATCCCAGATAAACGGTACTCCTGAGGAAAGGAAAAGGTATGCCTTGCCCAAGGCATACCTTTTTTGCTTTCTCTCTTTCAAAGATCAGATAAAAGAGTGAGGCAACTCTATGACGATGATGTTTGTCGAAGGAAATGAAGCGATTGCCAGGGGCGCGCTGGCTGCAGGCTGCCGTTTTTTTGCCGGATACCCGATTACCCCGGCTACTTCGATTTATCACCAGATGCTGCACCTGCTTCCGCCTGCCGGGGGTGTGTGCATGCAAGGTGAGGATGAGATCGCCTCAATTGGTTTTTGTCTCGGGGCCTCGATGACCGGCGCAAAGACCATGACTGCCACCTCGGGGCCGGGGATCAGTCTGTACAGCGAACAGCTTTCTTTTGCCATCGGCGGCGAAATTCCCCTTGTTATCGTCGATGTCCAGCGGCTCGGGCCCTCGACCGGTTCGGCCACAAAAGGGGCCGATGGCGATATCCAGTTTCTCCGCTGGGGAAACAGCGGCGGATTGCCGGTGATTGTGCTTGCCCCCGTTGATGTGAGGGACTGTTATCTGCTGACGGTACATGCCTTCAACCTGGCAGAGCAGTACCGGTGCCCGGTTTTTATCGCCTCGAACAAGGAAATCGGCATGACCCGCGAGAGCGTCGATTTTGCCGGTTTGATCCTCCCCGAACCGGTCGACAGGAAGCTCTGTCCCGACGATCATTCCGGCAGGCCTTTTGCCCCTCTGCCGGGCGAGTTTACCCCTCCTTTTCTGCCAATAGCAGCCTCTGGCGGAAGCCGCCTGTCACGCCAGACCTCTTCCAGCCATGGCGAGGATGGCTATATCACTACCGATTCAGGCGCAATCGAAGCGGGAATACTCCGGATGCAGGACAAGCTTGTTGCAGCTGTCGGCGATTTTACCTTCTATGAATATGACGGGACGGCGGATGACTCCATCCTGGTGGTCGTGTACGGGGTGACGGCGCGTGCGGCACGAACCGCTGTGCGGCAACTTCGGGAAATGGGCAGCACGGTCTCCTTGCTGATCCTGAAAACCCTCTATCCGGTTCCGGAGGAATGTATCCGGGAACATCTTAAGGGGAAAGCTCAGGTTTTCGTCGTTGAAATGAATCTTGGCCAGTATGTGCGGGAAATCGAGCGGCTGGCAGGCACCGTACCGGTGAGGTTTTACGGCCGGATGAACGGAGAACTGATAAACCCGAAAGATATAGTCGAGCAGGTGATGTCATGACGAGTCTCTTGAACAGGGAGCGGCCGCCGGTATTCTGTCCCGGCTGTGGCCATGAAGCGGTGGTTCGCAGTCTCGACCGGACTCTGCAGATGCTGGACCTCTCAGGCGAACAGGTGGCGATAGTCAGCGATATCGGCTGTTCGGGTCTTTTCGATACTTTTTTCAATACCCATGCCTTCCACGGTCTGCACGGACGGGCGTTGACGTATGCCACCGGAATCAAGATGACGAGACCTGAGCTGCAAGTGATTGTCGTGATGGGCGACGGCGGTCTGGGTATCGGCGGAGCCCATGTCCTCAGCAGCTGCCGGCGCAATCTCGACATCACCCTCTTGATCCTCAATAATTTCAACTACGGAATGACCGGCGGGCAGTGCTCGGCCACGACTCCCGCCGATGCGCGAACCGCCTCCGGGTTTCTCGGTGAACTGGAGGCTCCGCTCGATATCTGCCGGGTTGCCGCGGCGGCCGGTGCTCCCTATGTCGATCGAACCATGGCAACCGGCAAAGCATTGGCCGAACGTCTTGCTGAAGCCATCCGCTATCCCGGCTTTTCCCTGATCGATATCTGGGGTCTCTGTCCCGGTCGATACACCAGGCGAAACAGGATTACCCTGGCGCAGATGGAAGAGGATATGACAAAAAAGGGGGGAGACGGCGGAGCGATTGTCGAAAATGAGCGCGAGGAATACGGCGCCCACTACCGGCGTCTTGCCGCGGGAGCGCCTCCCTCACCGGAAATCCCTCATGTCGAGATCGTCGGCGAGGCCCCGGTCAGGCAACGCAGCGAGGTTCTGCTGCTCGGGTCGGCAGGACAATACATCAATACCATCGGCGAAATCCTCTGCCTTGCCGGAATGAGCGGCGGGTTGCAGGTAACCCAGAAGAACGATTATCCGATCACTGTCCTCCGCGGCCACAGCATTGCCGAAGTGGTGCTTGACCGTCAGCCGATCGGTTATACCGGAATCGGCAAACCCTCCGTGGTAGTGTGCGTGGCTGCCGAGGGCGTGGCCCGGCGAAGGGCTATTTTCGGGGCTCTTGACGGGGACGCCGTGGTCGTCAAGGAACGGAGTATCATCCTTCCCGACACTCAGGCAAAGGTTATCAATATCGATTTTTCCGCGCTCTCCATCAGGTCTTCCGGATGGGCACTGGCGGCTCTGGCGGTCCTGGCCGGTGAGGGTATCCTGCTTACCGCCGAGATGCTTACCGCCGGGATCACCCATCGGTATCAGGGAAAATTGTTGAACGAGGCTATGGCTGTCGTCGCCAAGATCTGTAAAATGTGATTACTCTCTGTCATTTTTTGCCATGATCATCTTTCCGACGGTTGGGGAGGTCGTCCGGCAGGAAAATTTCGCAACGGTTCCGGCCAAGTCGTTTGGCCCGATACATGGCCATATCCGCGTTCCGGATCAAGAGGTCGGGTTCGGTACCATGGCGTGGATACATGGCGATGCCGACGCTGACACTCAGCCGGCATTCTTTATCATTTGACAGGACATGGTCGAGCACCCTTTCACACAGTTTTGAAGCTACCTTTTCAACACCATTGGCGAGACCGCTCTCCAGCAGGGCGATGACAAATTCATCACCTCCCCAGCGGCAGAGTAAATCCGAACCCCGAAGAATCTGGCGGAGGTTGTAGGCAACCTCCTGCAGTATTCGGTCACCCGTGTCATGGCCGTAACTGTCGTTGACAGCCTTGAAGTTATCCAGATCGAGAACGAGAACCCCGACCTGCTCGTTGTTGCGATGCGCGTGCCTCAGGCTATGCAGCAGCAGATCGTGAAAGAGCCGCCGGTTCGGCAGGCCTGTCAGAGCATCGTGATAAGCCATAAAGTGCAATTGTTCCTTCACCCTGTTCAAATCGGTGATGTCGTGGAGGGAGACTACCGCCCCAAGCTTTTTTCCTTCACTGTCGTACATTGCCTGACCGTTAACCCGCAGGGTGTGCCGGGTATGTTTGCGGATGATAACCACTTCTTCGTTTTTTAAAGTGGTACCCGCCAAAGCTTTGGCCAGCGGCGTCTCCCTGGGTGGGATGGGGGTAAGGATGTCATCCGGCAGATAATGCTCAAGCTCGAAGATGTTGACCGGCCTCTGATCGGCGAGTGACTGACTGTACAGGTGACGGCTCGCCCGGTTGAAAAGGCTGACTGTACCCTCTGCGTCGCAGGCAACGATGCCATCCTGAATATTTTCAAGAATCGCTTTCTGAAAGATCTGCTGTTTTTCAATCTGATAGTGTGCTGCCTTTAAAGAGGTAATGTCGAGAAAATACCAAAACCTGCCCAGGTAACTGCCGTAACTGTATATCGGATGGGTATGTCGATAAAGAATCCGGCCGTCCCTGAGATACAGTTGATCGGTGCTCACCTGCTCGGGGTGTTTATACAGTTCATTGACCCGGCTGAGAAAATCATCCGGATCAACGAGCTTATGCATCATGATTTCCAGGCATGCCTTCTCATCCCGGGCTTGCAGGATTTCGGGGGGGATATTCCAGATTTTGATAAATTCATTGTTGAACGAAACCATCTCCATCTTCTCGTTCACCAGGAGAATGCCGCCCGGGTTTTCCTGGTATTCGGCCTCGAGGATTACAGCGTACAGACACTTGCCGCCACAGCCGCTGGAATACGAGTCATTCCTGTTGATGAGAAAAATCCTCTCACCATCGTCAGTTGCAGTGCCTTTAATCGTTACCGGCACCCGAAGATTCTTTTCCGGATAAAGAGTGGTGGAAAACACCGATTCCCGATCGGCAGTGAGATGCTTGTAAAACCTGGCAAATGCGGGGATATCATCCGAGGCCAGATATCTGGTAAAAATGACAGCCTCCGATGGTGGTGTGGCTCGCCAGCCGAAAAGTGATTGAGCCCGGCTATTTGCCCTTATAATTCGGGCATTCCGGTCGAGATGAATGGCAGGGGTGGGGAGATGTTCAAAGAGCGGCATAAGTTCCCCTTGTTAACCTGCAGGACAATATAGGCATGAGTTTTTCCCCCGCCGTTGCAAACTGGGAGGATAAATTTAAATGTCAGGATGCTGGCAATCAATAAGAGTACATACTAACCAGTAAAAACCGACTGCGCAAGAAATCCCTGACGCAAAAATGAATTTCAATTGAGCAGTCTGTAACGGTTACTCTTCATCCCAGAGACCGGCAACACTGTATGGGGAGCCGGGAGATCCGAAAAAAGCTCCGTCGACGAAACGGTATGCCCTTTCCAGCGCATGTATTGCCCGAAGGTCCGAGTCGTGGAGGAGAAGATCGGCGGCGAGATAATTTTCCCGTAACCTCGACGGGTTGACCGATTTGGGAATGACCAGGGTTCCCTCGGCCAGTCCCCAGGCGAGAAGAACCTGGGCCGGTTTAGCGTGATGTTTTTCGGCGGTTTGCAGGATCACCGGATGATCAAGCAGGGAGGGCTCGTCCGCTTTTTTCAGTGACGCCGACCGATCGGCCGAACCAAGCGGTGAATAGGCTGTGAGCAAAACCTGTTCGGTTTTACAATAGTCGACCAGGTGTACCTGCTGGAGGTAGGGGTGGCGTTCAACCTGATTCATCAGGGGTTGAATGCCCGCCTGGTTTTTCAACTCCCTCAAGCGGCGAAGGTTGAAATTGCACACCCCTATATACCGGCACAGGCCCTTTTCGACCAGCCGCTCCATCGCCTGCCAGGTTTCGCCGATCGGAATCGCATCTTCGGCGAGAAATTCCTCGGGACGTCTGGGAAACATTATATTGGCCTGAAAGTGCACCGGCCAGTGAATGAGGAAGAGATCGAGATAGTCGAGCTGCAGCTCCCGCAACGTTTTTTCCAGTGCCGGTCGGACGTGTTTTTTAGCGTGGGCATTGTTCCACAGTTTGGATGTAATCCAGAGTTCTTCTCTGGTTACCTGTCCCGTCCGCATCGCGGCAGTAAGAACCCCGCCGACCTCCTGTTCATTGCCGTAAATCGGCGCACAATCGATATGGCGATAGCCGATTTTGAGGGCTTCCGCGACCGCTCCTCCGACCTCTCCCTTGCCTGATTTCCAGGTTCCAAGCCCCAGCGCGGGAATGGTGTGTGCGTCATCGACAGGAAAGTATTTCATGATTCTTTTTCATCAGTAGGTTTTCGGATGATAACAGGCCACCATACAGCCATCTATTTCGCAAACTTCCGGCGGTTTCTGCCGGCAGATATCGGTCATTGACGGGCACCTCGGATGGAAGGTGCAGCCGGAAGGCGGGGCAATGGGCGAGGGGAGCTCGCCGCGCAGGACAATGCGCTCCTTCACCCTGAATGGATCGGCCACCGGAGTCGCCGAAAGGAGGGCCCGGGTATAGGGATGATGCGGCGTACTGAACAGATTATCCCTGCTCCCCGACTCCACCGGCTTGCCGAGATACATGACCATTACCTCGTCGGCGATATGTTTGACAACCGACAAATCATGGCTGATAAAGAGATAGGCGAGCTCGAACTGCTCCTGCAGGCGAACGATAAGATTGAGAATCTGGGCCTGAATGGAAACGTCCAGGGCAGACACCGGTTCATCGAGCACGACGATCTGCGGATTGAGCATGAGAGCTCTGGCCACTGCGATACGCTGGCGCTGGCCTCCTGAAAACATGTGCGGGTAGCGGTCATAGTGTTCAGGGCGGAGGCCGACGAGGCTGATGATGTCGAGGGCCGCTTCGCGCCGTTCCTTCTTCGCCATTGCGGTATTGACCAGCAGGGGTTCTTCGAGGGCATGGCCGATCTTCTGGCGCGGGTTGAGGGAGCCGTACGGATCCTGAAAGACGATCTGTACCGTTTTATGGAGATCCATCAGGGTCGCCTTGTCGGCTCGAGTCACATCGATGCCGCCGATGCGCAATTCACCGGATGTCGGTTTTTCGATCATCGTCACCAGCCGGGCGAGGGTCGACTTGCCGCAGCCGGATTCGCCGACAACAGCAAGGGTGCGGCTTTTGGCTAGAGTAAAGGTCGCCCCGTCAAGAGCCCTGAGGATCGCGGGTTTTCGAAACATGCCGCGCTCGACCTGGTAATGGCGGGTGATGTTTTCGGCTTCAAGAACAATGTCGCCTTTCATGCGCGGACCTCCTCGGGATAATTGGTCGGCTGTCCTGCCGCGAGATAATAGTGGCACAGAGCCTGGCCGAATTCGACCGGCCCGGCAAGCGGCTGTTTCTCCCGGCACAGGCTAGTGGCATATCGGCAACGGGGTGAAAAGAGGCAACCCTGCGGTTTATCGAACTGACCAGGAACGATTCCGGCAATGGAAGGCAGAATCCGCGAGTTCGATCTCTCCGGCAGGGAGTCGAGCAGGGCCTGGGTATACGGATGATGGGGATCGGAGAACAACCCCTTGACGGATTGTTGTTCCACCTGCTGACCGGCATACTGCACAACCACCCGCTCGGCGGTTTCGGCCACCACCCCCATATCATGAGTGATAAGGACCAGCGACATGCCTTTTTCCTTCTGCAGTTTCAGGAGCAGATCGAGGATCTGGGCCTGGATGGTGACATCGAGCGCGGTGGTCGGCTCATCGGCGATGAGCAGTCTCGGGTTGCAGGAAATGGCCATGGCAATCATCACCCGCTGGTTCATGCCGCCGGAGAGTTGATGGGGGAAGGCGGCCAGCCGCTTTTCCGGTTCGGGAATGCCGACCAGATCGAGGAGTTCGATGGCCCGCCTCTTCTGCTCAGCCCGGTTCATGCCGAGGTGGATTTTCAAGGTTTCGGTCAACTGGAAGCCCACGGTAAAACAGGGGTTGAGGCTGGTCATCGGTTCCTGGAAGATCATCGCCATCTGGCAGCCGATGATCTTGCGGAGCTGCGCTTTACCGATGGTCGTCAAATCCTGCTTGTCAAAGCGGAGGACATCGGCGGTGACGGTAGCGGTCCAGGGCAAAAGGCCCATGAGCGCAAGCATCGCCACCGATTTGCCGGATCCGGATTCACCGACGATGGAAACTATTTCGCCGGGCTCTATGGTCAGGGAGACCCGGTCGACGGCGGTGAACATGCCGCCGGCGGTCTGAAAGGCCACGCTGAGATTTTGTATTTCGAGTAATGACATGATGTACTTATGATCGTTTGAGTTTTGGATCGAGGGCATCGCGCAGCCCGTCGCCCATCAGATTGATTGCCAGCACTGTCGTGAGTATGGCGACTCCGGGGAAGGTGACCACCCACCAGGCGCGCAGGATGAATTCCCGGGCCTCGGCCAGCATCGTGCCCCATTCCGGGGTCGGCGGCTGGGCACCCATGCCGAGAAATCCGAGGGCGGCGGCATCGAGGATGGCAGTCGAGAAACTGAGCGCGGCCTGAACGATAAGCGGGGCCATGCAGTTGGGCAGGATGGTTATAAACATCAGCCGCAGGGAGCGCACGCCGATGACTCTTGCGGCGGTGACGTAGTCTTTGGTCATCTCGGTCAGCACTGCCGCCCGCGTCAATCGGACATAGTGAGGCTGCTGAACGATGGCGATAGCGATCATGGCGTTGATGAGGCTCGGTCCGAGAATGGCGACGAGGACCAGAGCGAGAAGCAGGCTGGGAAAGGCGAGAACCACATCCATGATGCGCATGATGAAGGTATCCACCCGGCCCCTGAAAAAACCGGCCATAAGACCGAGAATGACGCCGACTACCAGGGAAAAAGATACCACGATACAGCCGATAAACAGCGAATACTGCGACCCATAGATCAGCCTTGACAGCATGTCCCGGCCTATGGCGTCGGTGCCAAGGAGAAATCTGGTATCCCCTCCGGCCTGCCAGAAGGGCGGCTGAAGAAGGGCGTCGCGGTACTGCTGGTTGGGGGCATGGGGGGCTATGAAATCGGCAAAGACGGCAACAAGGATGACTCCGACAAAAAATATCAACCCCATCACCGCGCCGCGGTTTTCACTGAAATAGGACCAGAATTCGGAGAGCATCGCGCAGTATCCGGTTGGTCTGTCATCGACAACTTCTTTAACTTCCTGCACTTCCTGTAAGGTAATTTCGGTCATAATTAATCCGTGTGACGAATTTGCGGGTTGATCAGACCGTAGAGCAGATCAACCGCCAGATTGACGAGCATGACGACAGCGGCGATAAGCAGCAATCCGCCCTGTACCGCTGAATAGTCCCGGCGAAAAATTGAGTCGACCATCCACTTGCCGATGCCGGGCCAGGAAAAAATGGTCTCGGTCAGAATTGCCCCGGCAAAGAGTACGCCGACCTGCAGGCCGATGACGGTGATAACCGGGATAAGGGCGTTGCGCAAGGCATGCAGGCCGATAACCCGCTGGGGTCCGAGGCCTTTGGCGCGGGCGGTCCGCACATAATCTTCACTCAGTACTTCGAGCATGGCCGACCTTGTCTGCCGGGCGATCACCGCAAGGGGAATGGTGCCGAGGACGATGGCCGGCAGAATCAGATGGGGAACGGCGGAGGCAAAGGCCCCCTTTTGGCCGGAGAGCAGGCTGTCGACCAGCATGAATCCGGTGACGGGTTCAAAATAGTACATCAGGGAAATGCGGCCGGAAACAGGTGTCCAGCCAAGGATCCCGGAAAAGAAAATGATCAGCAGCAGACCCCACCAGAAAATGGGCATCGAATAGCCGGTCAGCGCCCCGGTCATCACCGTGTGGTCGAAAAAGGACCCTCGCTTGGTGGCGGCGATCATGCCCGCCGGCAGGCCGAAGAAGACGGCAATGAAAATCGCGCACAGGGAGAGTTCGACGGTTGCCGGAAAAAGTGTGGCGAATTCCTTCAGAACCGGCTGCTTGGTGATGATCGAGGTGCCGAAATCACCGCCGGCGAGCTGTTTGAGATACAGGCCGTATTGGACGATGATCGGTTTGTCAAAGCCGTATTGGGCCATCAATTCGGCATGGCGTACGTCGCTGATGCCGCGTTCCCCGGCCATGAGCATCACCGGGTCGCCGGGCAGGGTGCGGATAAAGACAAAGGCGACCAGCGTCACGCCGAAGAAGGTCGGCAGAACGACCAGCAGTTTTTTAAGAAAATATACAAACATGTATGGGTCTCACAAAATGAACGCTCACTCCCCTGAAGGGGATAAGTACCTTCACGAAATTATTCTTTTCAGCACCCCCTCAAGGGGTGAAAAACAAAAATTTCTAAGGTACTAAAAAAAAGGCCGGGCAGAAAATTCTGCCCGGCCTGTAAGTCTGTTGCCTATTTCAGGTCAACACCGTAAAAGATGTTGCCGCCGAAGGGATCGATGCGGAAATCGACCACTTCCTTGCGCACCGGCTGGAAGACCATGGAATGCGCTATGGTCGCCCAGGGAGCCTGGTCTTTGAAAATGACCTGGGCCTCTCCATAAAGCCGGGTCCGTTCGGCAGGGTCGGCGACGACTTTAGCTTTCTGGATCAGATCCTCAAAAGGCTGGTAGCACCACTGGGCGCGGTTTGCTCCGCCGACGCCGTCGCAGCCGAGGAGGACGGCGAGGAAGTTGTCCGGATCACCGTTGTCTCCGGTCCAGCCGAGGAGAACAGCGCCGTCACGAGTTGTTTCTTTCGAACGTTTGAGATACTCCGCCCACTCATAAGAGACTATTTCCACGGCAACGCCCACCTGAGCGAAATCTGCCTGAATCATCTCGGCCATCCGTTTGGCATTCGGGTTGTAGGGCCGTTGCACCGGCATCGCCCAGACCTTCAGTTTCAGATCTTTAACCCCGGCCTCGTCAAGGGCCTTTTTCGCTGCCGCCGGATCATAGGGATCGTCGACGATGGCTTCATTATAAGACCAGATTGTCGGCGGAATCGGGTTCTTGGCTATCTTGCCGGAGCCCTGATATACTGCTTCGAGGATAGCTTCCTTGTTGATCGCCATGTTCAACGCCTTGCGGACCTTAGGATTGTCGAAGGGGGCCATCTGGGTGTTGTACGCCAGGAATCCAATGTTCAGGCCTTCCTTTTGCAGGAGATTGATATCGGGATCCTTTTCCATTGCCGCGAGGTCGGCCGGATTCGGATTAAATGTTACGTGACATTCCCCGGCCTTCAGCTTCTGGTAGCGGACGGAGGCATCGGGGGTGATGGCGAAGACCAGATTGTCGATCGGGGCTTTGCCGGCCCAGTAGTTTGGGTTGGCCTGATAGCGGATGACTGCATCTTTCTGGTACGCAACAAGCTGGAACGGTCCGGTGCCGACCGGCTCGAAATCGACTTTTTCCGGAGTACCGGCCTTCATCATGTTGTCGGCGTATTCGGCGGAATGGACAGAGGCAAAATCCATGGCGAGATTGGCGATCATCGGTGCTTCCGGACGCTTGAGGACGAATTTTACTGTGTAATCATCTACTTTTACGACCTCTTTCAGCAGGTCCGGCATGGACATGCTGTTGAAATACTCATAACTGGCACCGCCGACTTTATGGTAGGGGTGTTCCTTGTCGAACTGACGCATGAAGGTGAAAACGATGTCATCGGCATTGAAATCGCGGGTCGGCGTGAAATCCTTGGTGGTATGGAATTTTACCCCTTTACGAAGATGAAAAGTGTATTCCAGGCCATCTTCGGAAATATCCCACTTCTCGGCCAGTCCGGGCCCAACCTCGGTGGTGCCTCTTTTAAACATGGCGAGTTTGTCGAAAAGCTGACGGGAAGAGGCATCGAAAGTTGTTCCCGCCGTATAGAATGCAGGATTAAATCCCTCCGGACTTCCTTCCGAGCAGAACACCAGGGTCTTTGAGGCGGCACCGGCATTCATCGAAGCCATCATCAATGTAGCTCCACAGAACGCAGCAATCAGATTCTTCGTTTTTCTCATCGTGTTGATCTCCTGTTATAATTGAAATTGCAGGCTTTCTCCAGTCCTGCGCCTATACCTCGTTAACGTAAGGGTAAGATCTTGATCCACAGCTGAAAAAACCGCCTTGCGGACACCCAGCACATACTAGAACTTTAGAGCAAAATAGTAAAACAGAATTAACAATTTTTATTCATAATGAACTTTTTATCCGGTTGTATTTTCTTGCTCCCGCCAGTTCGAATAGGGATTATGTACCAGATTGGCGTTGTAATATCTAGCATCGCCAGTAACTTCCCTGCCGATCCATGGAGGTTTTTCAAACTCCTGTCCGACAAAATCGAGTTCGATCTCGGCCATGAGAAGACCGGTGTTTTCTCCTTTGAACTCATCGATTTCCCAAGTGAAACCGGCAAAAAGGATGCGGTGCCGGACCTTTTCTATCAATGGTCTATGGCACAGCCGTTCTAACATTTCCCTGGCATCGCCGATAGGGATATCGTATTCATATTCAAGCTTTACCCCACCTTCGTCCGGTCCTTTTATAGTCAGGACACCCCTGTCGCCGAAGGTTCTTATGCGGACCGTCCGGCCTTTTTCCGAGTTCAGGTAGCCCTGGCAATAGAAAATACCTTCGCCAAGTCCGCGCCAGCTGTTATTGGCGATCAAAAACTTTTTCTCAATCTCTTTTGCCATGGATACTCTCCTGTTGCGGGCCTGACGGTAGTTTTTTGGCCAGCTCGATAGCTGAAAAATTCAAGGTGGCGTGGACGGTGAGAACGGGAAAAAGCAGGGCGATGGCAAAGATGTTGACCAGCGGAATCATGCTGACCAAAGCCGGCAGGAACCCGATTCGTAAAGCGGAACTGCCATGGGTCCGCAGCCAGTCGATTTTTCTCCCCAGCGACCAGCGGCGACGGGAGGCGGGATAATCGATGAACATCAGAGCCGAATAATAGCTGTAGAGCAGAATCACCGCAACCTGACCTATGCCGGGGATAAAATTGACAACGAGAGCGGCGAGGGTCACAACTATCCCGAACAGGGCAATTTTTATCCCTTCAAAAATATCACGGGCGATACCGCCGAGGGTGAAAGCGGCATCCGGATCAAAATCTTCTCCGGCATGAATTTTTTCCGCAGTGGCGCTGAGAAAAGCATAGCCGGGCGTTGACAGGGTATAGGCGAGGAGAAAGGCGAAATAAAAAGATACGATTCGAGATACAATGAGAAACATCCATTTCGCAATAAGCCAGCCGTGATACTTGAACCAGCCCCAGATGGTACCGGCGGCCGGAGCGTTTTCCCAGAAGTCGCCTGTCAGACCGTCAACGAAATCGACGGTGACAAGAAATCCCAGCCAGGTCAGGCCGATGGTGATCAGAATAAGAATAAAACTCAAACCGAATAAACGTTTTCGGCTCAGCAGCAATATCATGGAGCGGCTTATGGGAATCCATTCGGGTTTTGGCGACATCTTTACATTCGGTTGCTTTTGCATCGGATTTGCTGGTATAACGGGAATGTTCTGTGACAAAGGTGTCCTTTCGCGGTATGCTGCCACCTAGGCAGTATATGAGCCGGGACGAATCACAGTATAGACCGTTTTGCGGGGGTGTAAAGACTCTGCAGCGATGGAGCTCTTTTTAGTATGAAAGATTATGAATACCCCGAGTAAGAAACAGCGACGACCTGTCTACGTTTGCCAGCAATGCAGCTACCAGAGCGGCAAGTGGCTGGGCCGTTGTCCTGAATGCGGCGCCTGGGAAAGCCTGATCGAGGAGGTGATCGATCTCCGTCAGCCCGCTCTCTCCTCCTCTTCGCAGCCTTTCCCTCTTTTTATGGCTCCGGATGGTGACGAGGAAAGGATCGGCACGGGGATTGGCGAATTGGACAGGGTTCTTGGCGGAGGAATCGTCCCGGGTTCGGTCGTGCTCATCGGCGGTGAACCGGGGATCGGCAAGTCGACGCTGCTCCTCCATCTTCTTGCGGCGATAGCGGCTGGCAACAGGAAAGTTCTCTATGTTTCCGGGGAGGAATCGGCGAGGCAGATCAAGATGCGGGCAAGACGCCTGAACGCCATCCATCCTGAAGAATTTCTTGCCACCGAAAACAGGGTCGAGCAGATCATCGCCATGACCTGTGCCATGCGGCCGAGCCTTCTGGCGGTGGATTCCATTCAGACTCTCGTGTGCGACGAAGTGGCCTCTTCGCCCGGATCCGTCACCCAGGTGCGGGAATCGGCGTATCGTCTGCTCGGCATGGCCAAAAAAGAGAACATTCCAGTCATACTCGTCGGTCATGTGACGAAAGACGGGGCGATTGCCGGGCCGAAGGTGCTGGAACATATGGTCGATACGGTGCTCTATTTCGAGGGAGACCGAAGCCATGCCTTTCGAATCCTGCGAACGGTGAAAAACCGGTTCGGTTCGACCAATGAGATCGGGGTCTTCGAAATGAAGGAAGAAGGGCTGGTGCAGGTCAGCAACCCGTCGGAAATCTTTCTTGCCGAACGCCCCTTGAATGAGCCGGGCTCGGTGGTGTTGCCGAGCGTCGAGGGAACCCGGCCGATTCTGGTCGAGGTTCAGGCCCTGGTCAGTCCGACCAACCTGGGCACGGCTCGCCGGACGGCCATCGGCGCCGACCAGCAGCGGCTGTCGCTGCTCTGTGCCGTGCTTGAGAAAAAGGGTGGTCTGGACATGTACGGACATGATATCTTCCTGAATATTGCCGGGGGGATGCGAATCGATGAACCGGCCCTTGACCTGGGAATGGTCTGTGCGCTTGCCTCAAGTCTTCTCGAAAAGCCGATTTCTTCCACCACAGTGGTATGCGGGGAAGTGGGACTGGCCGGAGAAGTTCGGGCCATCGGTCATGTCGATATTAGAATTCGCGAGGCGCAACGGTTGGGCTTTTCCCGGTTTGTGCTGCCCCGCAGCAATAAGGAGCGAATTACCTGGTCGCCGGGAATAGAGCTCGTTGGCGCGGCCAATCTGCAGGAACTGCTTGAAGTTGTGTTTTCTTGATGTTTATTTTCCCGTTAAAAATTGCAATGAGGAGGAAGAACGATGTCCGATGCCCATAACGATCACGCACACGATCATCATCACGAAGATAATAGCGTCAATGTCAAGATTGCGGTTTTTTTTGTTGCCGTTATTGCCGTCATCACCTTCATCGGTATGATGAACTGATAGTGCCAATCTGATTCCGATACGATGCAGAAGAATGAAGCGGAGCGGGAAGTTGTAATTCTCATCACCGATATGGTTCAGTATTCCCGGAAATCACTGGGGATGGAGCCGGATGAGATCAAAGATTTCCTGATCTCCTATCATGACGGAATCCACGATCTGCTTGACCGGGAGGAGTACGCTCCCCTGGAGATCGAACCTTCGGCCGGAGATGGCTGCCTGGTGATTTTCGATAAACGTCCCGGAGAGAATAAATCCGGGGTCTGCACCCGGGCTCTGTCTGCAACACTCCGGTTGGCTGAGGCCATTGCCGACGGCACCCTGGTGTCAACCCGCATGGGGCTTTTACTGGGAGGCATCACCGAGGCTAAGCTCGGGAAAAGAATGGCCAAATTCGGATCAAGTTTTTCGGTGGCCAACCGGCTTGAAGAACTGTGCGGGTATTTTGGCACACATCTTCTCATGGATCGGGAAATCGCCAGATATCAGGAGGGATTCGACCGGTATCTGGTGAATATCGCCAAGGTCAGTTTGACCAGCGTGCAGCATCCGATGAATATCTTCACCCTGTATAAACCGGGCATCCACCATTGTCCGGCAACAGTGGACGAAGCACAGCTGCTGCAATTTATCCGGATGAAAAATCAGGCGATGGAATTCTTCACCGGCAATCAGCAAGTGGGAATCGAGCCGGATTTTCCGCGGGTAAGGGAGGAACTGCTCGAGGCCCAGAGCTTTTTTCGAGAGATTACCGGCAGGGAAGACCAGGGCATCGAGCGAATTCTCGAATACATCCGCGAGACACCGAGCCCGGCAGAGGATTTCAACGGGTGCGGTATGAAACTCCTGGAGAAAACGCGGGACTCTCTCGGCGATCGTTTGTTTCATCTGTCCAAACAGCTTTTACGGGCAATGAATCAGGAATTCTACCACGCCCTGGTCGTCGATATCGAATGGGAAAAGTACTTCAAGCTGGAGTGGCGGAAAAAAGGCGAAACAATCATCAGGATAGACAGTATTCCCGACGGGATCTACTATCTCGACAGCGGGACGGCGACCACGGTCGACGGCAAAGGGGAGTGGCTGTCGACCATGGAGGCTGGAACGGTTTTCGGTGAGATGGCCTATTTCGGCGGTGAAAAGCGACGTACCGCAACCGTCGTAGCCCAAACCGATGTGGTGCTGCGCAGGATATCCACCGCCGATTTTCACAAGCTCCCGGTAATCATGAGAATCTTCGAACGTATTGCCATGGCCCGCAGGCGGGAGATTGGCAGCAATCCCGGACACCGGGAAGACCGGGCCGCATCCCCGCCAGTCGTTGTCGATTGAGGAGGATGCGTTCTCTTATCTCTGGTTATTTCGCTTCGAGAACCACATAGGTTGAGTATTCACCGAAACGGACCCGCAGAAGTATCTTGTTGGGATTCTTTGCCTGGGCGAGCGCTTTTTTCAGGTCGCTCATATTGCGAACCTGCACCTTGTCGATCTCTTCCACCAGATACCCCGGTTTAAGCGTTGCGGCATCGGCCGCACTGCCGGGTCGCACATCGCTGACGATCAGCCCGCTGTTCGGCCGGTAATCGAACTTTTCCGCCAATTCGGGGGTCAGCTCCTGCAGGGTCATGCCGAACTTGTCAAGGTTGTTTATATCCTCTGTTGGTTTCTCCTCCGAGGTGCTGAAACCTGAGGGCTGCTCGCCGACAGTGACCTGGATTTTCCTCTCCCGTCCCTCGCGGATGACATGGAGCAAGGCGGTACTGCCCGGTTCAATCATGGCCACCCGGTTACGCAGGTCGGAAACATCTGTGAGTGGGGTATCGTTCAGCCGCAGAATGATATCGCCCTGCCTGAGACCTGCCGCACTTGCCGGAGAATTTTCCTGGACTTCACTGACCAGGATGCCGCCAGCCTTCTTCAGGCCGAAGGATTCAGCCAGATTCTTGTCGACATTCTGAATGACGACTCCCAGCCATCCTCGGACCACCTTGCCTTTCTGCTGCAGCTGCTCTTCGATCGATTTCACCATATCGATAGGGATGGCAAAGCCGATACCCATGTATCCACCGGTTCGGGAAAAGAGCGCAGTATTGATTCCGACCACCTCTCCGCGACCATTGATCAGCGGACCACCGCTGTTGCCGGGATTGATGGCGGCATCGGTCTGGATGAAGTCCTCGTATTCGCTGATTCCGACACTTGATCGGCCGGTTGCGCTAACCACACCGACGGTGACTGTCTGGCTGAGGCCGAAGGGGTTGCCGATGGCGATCACCCACTCACCTACTTCGAGATTGCTCGAATCGCCAAGCGGCAGCACCGGGAGATTCTTGGGATCTTCGATTTTCACCAGGGCGACATCGGTCTGGGGATCGGTTCCGATGACTTTTGCTTCAAACTCGCGATTGTCCGAGAGAATGACTTTAATGGTATCGGCACCTTCAACCACATGATTATTGGTCAGAATAACACCATCCTTGCTGATGATGAAACCGGAGCCCTGTCCGCGCTGTTTGAATTCGCGCCCTCTTGGCAACTGCTGACGGAACTGCGGACCGAAAAATTGTTCGAAAAACGGATGATTGAACAGTTCTTCAGGGATTTGACCGCCGGGATCCCCACCTTGTGTCGTTTTTTCGACCGTAATGTGCACGACTGCGGGTTTTGCCTTTTTCACCACGTTGACGAAAGCTTTGGACGACCTGTCGAGGATGGCGATATCACCATTTGTTTCCGATGCGGCAAAACTCTCAGGAACAGTCAGGCATAGCCCAAACACCAGGAAGGTGAGCATGCCAAGAATGGAAACGGGCACTTTTTTTGTCTTCATAAAATATTCTCCTTATTGGGCTGTTAGTGAGTGGCAAAGAAAGAACCGGCTGTTCTTTCTTCGAACAAAAAAACAATTTAATATTGTAGGAGAATGTAAGCGGGAACAAAAAGGCGTCAAGAATTATTGCGGAAATGTAATCTTGGCAGAAAAGGCAGGGCACCGATTTTTTCGGAGCCTCTGCCTCTTGAAGGGGAGGGGGATCCGGAGATTCAGCTACGAATCATATCGGCGATCTGGAAGGCCACTTCCAGGCTCTGTTCGGCATTGAGCCGGGGGTCACAGCTGGTCAGGTAATTGCTGGCCAGCTCCTCGTCGACAATATTATGGGCGCCGCCGGTACATTCTGTGACATTATTACCGGTCATTTCGAAGTGCACGCCGCCGGGGATGGTCCCTTCCGACCAGTGAGTCTCGAAAAAGCAGGTGATCTCCGAGAGAATATCGTTGAAATTGCGCGTCTTGTGGCCGGACTTTGCGGTATAGGTATTGGCGTGCATCGGATCGCAGCTCCAGACGATATTGAAGCCTTCTTTTTTACATTCCCGCAGCAGCGGCGACAGGGCCTTTTCAATGTTCTTCAGGCCGAACCTGGTGATCAGGGTGAGACGGCCGGGTTCGTTGCCAGGGTTAAGCACCTGTATCAATCTCTTGACATCGTCAAGATCGTATGATGGGCCGATTTTCACGCCGATCGGGTTATGGACGCCGCGAAGGAATTCGACATGGGCCCCGTCGACCTGCCGGGTTCGCTCGCCGATCCACACCATATGGGCGGAACAGTCGTACCAGTCGCCGGTAATCGAATCCATGCGGGTAAGAGCCTCCTCATACTGGAGAAGCAGGGCTTCATGGGAGGTAAAGAGTTGGGTCTGATTGATCTGCGGAGTCTCGGAGGAGATGCCGATGGTTTCCATAAATCTGATGGCCTGACTGATCTGCTTGGCCATCCGGTCATAGGACCGGCCCATCGGGGATTGGGCGACAAACTCCTGGTTCCAGGCCTGAACCCTCTGCAGGGAACCGAATCCGCCGCGGGTAAAGGCCCGCAGAAGATTCAGGGTCGAGGCTGCCATGTTGTAGCCTTTGAGCATGTATTTGGGATTCGGCGTACGGGATTGCAGGGTAAATTCCGCCTTGTTTACCATATCGCCTCGGTAGGAAGGCAACTCGACGCCGTCGATGGTTTCCAGATCGGCCGAACGGGGTTTGGCGAATTGTCCGGCGATCCTGCCCATCTTGATGACCGGTTTGCCGCCGGCATAGGTAAGAACGACGGCCATCTGCAACAGGATCTTCAAGGTCTCGCGGATATTCGGGGCGGTAACCTGGGAAAAATTTTCGGAACAGTCGCCACCCTGAAGCAGGAAGGCATCCCCGGTTACCGCCTTGGCCAGCATCTGTTTGAGGGAGCGGATCTCGCCGGCAAAAACAAGGGGGGGCAGGGTTGAAAGATCTGTAAGGACCTTTTCCACGGCATGTTGATCGGGCCAGTTTGGTTGTTGCAGGGCGGTAAAATTTTTCCAGCTTGATTTGGTCCAGTTTTTCTGTGTGGCTGACATTGCAATTTCCTTTAATGAGGCGTCGTCTGATAAAAATATTATGGTGTTATGAAGTAGAGACAAACCCTGATTGTCCCTGACTCCTGATGGATAGTATTGAGTGCCTTAGAAGCAGCAGCGTTCAATATCGAAGGCGTTAAGGATGCGTAATTCCCGTTCTCTTCGCAGGCCTTCCAGCGGCGGGAGGAACTCGAGCTGTTCCAGCAGCTTTTGAGCGGCAGTATAGTCTGGAATCGAATCTAACCCATATCCGAGAATCTTTCCAGTTCTAGTGTTTAAAAGTTCGGCATCTTCACCGTTTGTGACTACTGCCAGAGGAATACAATGACGAGGATGGAGAACTCGCGCGGCGGCAATGGCTGCCCTCTCCCGGCTGACAAGGGAGCCGGGGCCGTAACGGATGATCATGAATGGTCTTTTATCAAAGAACACGGTCAGTTCGATCAGAGAGGTGACGAAATTCCTGGAGAAAAGGGTTTCAATCTTTTGTCTCGTTACCAGCGATTCCCTCGGATAGGATTTTTCTGCCACCATCATTTTCGAGAGCTTCTGGCGAATTCGCTCATCGTCGGTATCGGTCAGGTGTTCTCCTGTGAGATAATCGACAAGCGTGCCGTAGATGAGATGGTGGGGTTTGGGGATGCGCATAATACCGTTTATCCTCCTGAATGAGTTATCGGATTGCGGAAAATGTAATAATTACCTCGTCGATTTGCAAGGAAACGGGGGCGTGCAGGCTTATCTTCATCTTCCTGAGCGCCGGCAATGGTGTCGCTTGGTTGTTTTTTCATCTTTGTGATTGACATTTGCCCTTTGATGTCATTCAATTCTTTAGATATTTTTATGAGGGGTTATTCACCTCAGTGTTTTCCGGTCAACCGTCGGCAAAGTTCCGGCCTATAGAAACCTATGATCAGTACAGACAGGAGGAATATGAAATCTCAACGATCGATCTATCAAACCTCAATCTTGTGCGCTGCATCCGTGATACTGTTTGGTGCGACCCAGGCAGTGGCTGCCGGCCCTGTTGCCGTGGCTCCGGCTCAAAGCGTAGAGGTGGCAATGCCCGAAACATCTTCACCGATAAAGTTTTCCCTGGGGGTCGGCGTCGGTTATCTTACCGGTGAAGCCACGGAAATTGTATACTGGCCTTCTGTCGGCAATCATAAAGCCAGCGAGTTGACCTGGAAAATCGATAACTTATTCATGATCGGCATCGACGCGCAGATGAAGGTGCAGAACTGGCTGACTGTCAATTTCGACGGCTGGTTTAAGGCTTTTGACGGGGATGGGACGATGGACGATTATGACTGGCAGGTTCCCGGCCTCGACTGGACGGACTGGTCAACCCATGACGATACCGATGTTACCGAGGCGAGTATCATCGATCTCAACGCCGATTTCGCCTTCTTCCGCACGGACAGTGCGGCCTTTAGTGCTATTGTCGGCTACAAACGGGATAATTTCGGCTGGGAGTCCTATGGCGGCGACTATGTTTATTCCGTCAATGGCTTTCGGGACACCGCCGGATCGTTTCCCGACGGCCTGCTGGGGATCGGCTATGAACAGACCTATGATTCATTGTACTTCGGGATGGGATTTGCCGCCTATTTTACCAAATTTGAACTCGCCGGCCGGATGATTTATTCACCAATTGTCCAGGGTGAGGCCACCGATAATCACTATCTGCGCAACCTGGTTACCTATGATGATATCGAAGATGGCGATATGTTCGCCTTCGATATCTCCGGCAACTATCTCATCAACAGGAATCTCTCCGTGCTGATGGCATACAGCTACCAGAAATACGATACAACCCAGGGCGATGCGGAATGGCAGTTCCTGGATGAAGGGGTTGCCTATTTTATTGTCGACGGCGCTGGAATGGATCTGACATATTCCCTCTTCTCTGTCTCGCTACGGTATACGTTCTAAGTTTTGCCCGTATAGGCAATTGCCGGAAATTGCCGTCGCGCTGCTCTACCAGGCCCATCACCCATATCGGGTTGATGGGCCTTCTTTTTTGAACCTCTGCAAATCTCTCTCAACAGGGTTCAGATTTTCGGCAGGTTGGCCATCGATTGAGCTATTGCCTCGGCCGGATAGGCGTAATCGTGGAGCTGGCCGGCGAAGTACCTGTCGTAGGAAGCCATATCGATCAGACCATGGCCGGAGAAGTTGAACAGGATGGTTTTCGGTTCTTCCGGGTTTCTCATTGCTTCGATAATGGCGCCGCGAATTGCGTGGCAGGTCTCCGGCGCGGGGATGATGCCTTCCGCTTTTGCAAAGAGCACACCGGCCTCAAAACATTCGAGCTGATGCAGTTGGACGGGTTCGACGATTTTTTCCCGGACCATGGCCGAGACGATCGGCGACATTCCGTGATAGCGCAGACCGCCTGCATGAATGCCCGGCGGGATGAAATCGTGTCCCAGGGTGTACATATAGAGCAGCGGGGTGGTTCCGGCAACATCGCCGAAATCGTAGGCCAGCCTGCCGGCCGTAAGAGTCGGGCAGGACGCCGGCTCAGTGCCGACGAAGCGGATTTTCCTGCCGTTCAGGTAATCGGGGATATAGGGTGACGCAAGACCTGCGAAATTCGAGCCGCCGCCGCAGCAGCCGACGATGACGTCGGGATATTCCCCGGCGATCTCCATCTGTTTTTTGGCCTCGAGACCGATAATCGATTGATGGAGGATGACATGATTGAGGACGGATCCGAGAGCGTATTTGGTGTCTTCGCGCGAGGAGGCATCTTCCAGCGCTTCGGAGATGGCAATTCCCAGTGAACCGTGAGTCTCGGGCATTTTTTCGAGAATGGCCCGGCCGGTTCTGGTCTCCATGCTGGGGCTGGCCACGACATTGGCGCCGAAGGTCTGCATGATCGACTTGCGGTACGGCTTCTGGTCGAACGACACCCTGACCATATATACCTTGCATTCCAGGTCGAATTTGCTGGTCGCAAGTGAAAGAGCACAGCCCCATTGTCCGGCCCCTGTTTCGGTGGTCAGTCGTTTGACGCCTTCGCGCTTATTGTAGTAGGCCTGGGGTACGGCGCTGTTGGCCTTATGCGAGCCAACCGGAGAGACCGCCTCGTTTTTGAAAAAAATCTTGGCCTTGGTACCCAGAACCTTTTCCAGGGTGGTTGCCCTGACCAGGGGCGAGGGACGCCAGATTTTCAGGATCTCCAGAACTTCTTCGGGAATATCGATGAACCGCTCGGTGGACATTTCCTGTTCGAGCAGTCCCATGGGGAAAACGGCAGCCAGTTTTTCCGGACCCATCGGCTGTTTGGTTTCCGGGTCAAGGGGCGGAAGCACGCCGTTTGGCAGATCCGGAACGACATTATACCATTGGGTGGGCATCTCATCATCTCGCAGGACGATTTTTTTCATCATGATCTCTCCTTGGATAATAGGTCTGTTGCAGCATGAGAAGGGCGAGCTTTGTGTTCAGAACAGCATGTTCTTTACCATAAAACCGAACGGTCCGGCAACCGGCGTTCGCCGGTTACGCCCGATTCCTGTTTTGCGGGAGAGATTATCTCTTCTTTCCGTTGATGCTTTGACGGGAGTGTTCCTGTTCCAGCAGCACGATATCGGGATTCCAGTCCAGCCACTCTTTTTCGGGACCTTCAAAAAGGGGAAAATGCTGACCGGCAGGCACAGCCGGTCCGGTTTCTTCCTTGTCCGGGGTGGCGAGGGCGACACCCCCGCGCATGAAAGCCGCAAGGGATTCCGTGGAAACAGTGAGCCCGGAAAATATACCGCCTGCAATCTTTGCCCCGCTGACGTTCCAGAAACGGGTGTTCTTCCGGATAATAGCCTTGTAGGGGTTGGCAATATTGATGAACACATGGACTTTCTGGAAGGTCGGCGAGAGCTCGTAGCCGGTGACCTGCCCTACCTCGAGCTGCCGGTAGTAGACGGGGGAACCTACGCTCAGGGAACCGAGATGTTTTGTTTCCAGCACGATCCCAAGGCCGTCGCGACTGGCGATCTCCGTTCGCGGCGGTTTGGGCAAAACGGCAAAAATTCGGGCAGGCGCACCCTCTCCGGGCAAAACATTCAGATAGGAGCCGAACACCATGGTTTCGACATTCCGTACCCCGGAAAGATCGACTTCCGCCTTCTCCACCCAGATCCTGGTGTCGATGCGAAAGAGAGATGCCGCATTTCTGTCGACCCGGGCATCGGCATTGATAGTCTGCATATTGTCGGTAAAAGCCATGCTCATAATCCTGCCGATTTCGATTCCTTTGTAACGGATAAGGGAACCTGCCTTCAGTCCATCGGTCTCGGTAAGCAACAGCGTCAAAAGAACTTCGTCGGCATGCATGGCGGCCGCCAGGTCGGCATGCAAAAGGAAAGGTTCGGCTTTGGCCGGTGGAGCTCCCTGCCCGGGATTGATGCAGCCGATGCCTCCGGAGACCATTGACTGGAGTGAGCCGGTCTGGACGTCAAGGCCGTTCAAACCCCCGGAAACCTTGATCCCACTGAGATTGTAAAATCTTGTTTTTTGATGAACGAGCTTTTTGTGCTCATCCGTCACCAGACACTCGATCAGCACCGACTGTTGGTCTTCGCTCAGTCGAAAACCTTCTATTTCGCCGATTTTGATGTTTTTATGGAGGATGGGCGAACCTATGGAGAGGGAATGGGCATCGCCTGCGGCGACGAGAAAACGAATTCCGGCAGGCTGGAGGGCCGGTACGGCAGCAACGGCATCCTTATAGCTGTTGTGGAGCCGGAAACCGAAACCTTCTTCCGGCGGATAATTCTTCTGTTTATTCAGTTTATCCGGAGTGGTAAAACTTATCCCACCCTGGAGCATGCCGGCCAGCGGACCGGTCGATACCGCCAGTCCCTCGCCCAGGCTGGCATTCACTTCAATCCCGGAATGCACCCAGAACACACTCCTGGTACTGAGAAATCCCAGATATTTTTCGTAGATATAGGTCGTCGTGCGGAGAGTTTCGCCCGATGTGTCGATATCGACGTCTATAACCTCGCCCACCTGGATGTTTTTATAAAACACCGGAGATCCGGCCGAGATGTCGATGGGAGTGCCGGTGGTAAGGACGAAAGCCCGGCCGGCTCGCAGCGGAGTCTGCGGCGGCGGTTCGGGCAGGATATCGAAATGGTTCCTGAAATCACCGTCGCCTGGTTGAAAGGTAATGTGGGCTCCGGAAAGCAGGAGACGAAGGTTGTTGATCCCCGACGGCGAGATCTGCGGTTTTACCATCCAGAACCGGGTGTTTTCACGGAGGATCAGTTCTGCCCTCGGGTCGAGGAGGATGCTGGCCGTCACTGTCCGCTGCTCGTCGTCGTTTATTTTGATTTCTTTGACAAAACCAGCTTCCAGGCCACGGTACATGATCTTGGTCGACCCCTCGACAATGTCCTCACTCGAGGCGAGCGTCAGGGTCATAGGCAGGCCGTAATTGGCCGATTCGAAATCCGGATATAAAGAAAACGTGTGACTGTTCTTGACCGGCGGGCTGTCCTGCAGCTGTTCCGGGGTATGGAGCAGGATTCCACCCCTGAGGAGCGCCGCCAGGGACTCGACCTTGATTTTCAGGTTCGGCAGTTTGCCGCCGATCTGAATGCCGCTGGCATTGGAGAAACGGCTGCCTTCCCTGACCAGATGGCTGAAATGTACTTCGATGAATACATCGATCAGCACACTGTTATCGGAGACGAGCTGGAATTTCTGGACCTTGCCTATCTCAATGTTTCGATAGTATATTCCGGTACCTACCTGAATAGATCCGAGCGTATCCGCACGGATCTGTAAATGCAGTCCGGGGGTATCAGCGGAAACGGGAGGAGCGGTGGAGAGTCCTTCGAATTCGTCGCGGGATTTGGTCGAGGTGCCGGTCTGGATACCGATGTAGCTACCGGAAAGTATCGTTTCGAGTCCCTGGACGGAGCTTGCCGACAGTTCAGGACGCACTATCCAGAACAGGGTGTCCTCGACCAGATACGGTGCCGCCTCACGGGCAATTTTCACAATGACCTTAACTTGATTATTATTGAGGTCGGGGTGAAGTTCTTTCACTATGCCGATCGGTATCCCTCTGGCCATGACCTGAGTTTTTTCGGGAACTATGCCCGAAGCATCTCTGAAAGAGATGGATATTTCGACCCCGGCATTGGTATAGGCGGAATACACCAGCCAGGCACAAATACCCAGCGCAATGAGTGGAAGGGTCCATATTGGCGAAATACCACGTATTATTCTAATTACAGCGGTGTTGGTCATGACGTCTTCTCAAAAGAAGTTGGGGGTTCCGGGTCAGCAATGGCGGTGTCACAGGGGCCGCAGATATCCCACATGATCCGCGGGTCGAAGGTTATGGCGGCAAACATGGTCGAGGCCACGACAATACAGAAATATGTGGCAGCCGGTGCGGCATGAATGGAAGTGAAAAAACCAAAATCGACGAGAACGGAGAGCAGGGAGATGACAAAAATGTCAAGCATCGACCATCTGCCGACGAAGGCTATAAACCGGTACATGCGGGTTTTTTGTTTGAGAAAATGCTCCTTGCACGGCCGTCTGGTCGAGAGCAGGATGGCAAGACCGACAATTTTAAAGACCGGCACCAGGATCGATGCGGCAAAAATGATCAGACCGATCAAATAGGACCCGTTGTGGAAAAAATAAATAATGCCGTCCAAAATAGTGGAACGATCGGGGATGCCGAGAAAATCGACTCGCATAATCGGCAGGAGATTGGCCGGAGCGAGAAAGATCACCGAGGTGATAATCAGCGCCCAGGTGCTGGAAAAGCTCATTGGTTTTCGCACATGAAGCCGCTCCCCGCACCGCGGGCATCCTTTGCCGGCAAGCGTTGACGGTGAGAGCAGGTGACAGATGCGGCAGAGGATCAGGCCCCTTGCTGCTGCGGAAATCGGGGCAGTCCCGGCATCATTGTCGGCAAAAGACAGTTTCTTGTTTTCTGCTGCGGAGTTTTCTATGGTTTTCCAGAAAAGGTCTCTGTCGATAATCGTGGAAAGAGTCAGGGTGATCAGTACCAGTGCGGTAAAGCAGAAAATGCCCGGGTGGTATTGGATGTCGGAGGTACCGTTCATTTTAATGACAGTGATCATGATCCCCAGCAGGTAGACCTCGACCATCGCCCATTCTTCAAGATGTTCGTAGATCCTGAAAATCTTTGCGAGAGAGGGAGAATACCGCTTCCGGTAGAGCTGCTGGCTGATGAAGAAGATGCCGGAAAGAAGAACCAGCGGAAAGACGACGGCAGAGAGCAGCACCATCACGGCGACCAGATAATAATCATTTCGGTAAAAGTTTAAGATCGATTCGAGTATATTAGCGCTATCGCTGAACCCAAATGACTTGAAGGTCATGAGGGGCAGGGTGATTGCCGGCAGGTACAGGAGCAATCCGGTAACGCTGAGAGCCAGCGTTTTGGCGATTGAGTCTTTGGTTTTCTTGTGTATTTTCTTGCCGCAACGGGGGCAGAGAACGGAATAACCCGCCTTCACTTCGGTGAAGGACACAAGCAGGTCGCAATCGGAGCAGGCGGTGAAAGAAGTATGAGAATCTCTTTGGGAATGCAAGAAACCACCCTCGGCGGCAGGACAGGGAACAGGGAAACGAACGACTTTTTAGTACCTTAGAAATTCAATTTCTTGCTTTTTAGAAATGAATTTCGTGAAGGTACTTATCCCCTCTGTTGTGGGAGGGGATCATAACCCTTCGGTTGCGGGCTCTAGCCCACTTTAGACATAGTAACGTGATCATGATTGTTTGTCATATGAAAAACGGCTGTCCTTCGGGCCTTGAAGGACCCGGAGAGAGCATATGGAGAAGAGGAAGAAGATGGCAGAGAACAAATGGCTGAAAATTACTATCGCCACGGACCCTGTACTGGTGGAGCCGATCGGTGACTATCTCATCGGGGTCATCGAGGCGGGGGTTGAGACCGGGGCGCAAGACGAGGCGAATTACGGCGTCGTGACCGGATATGTGCAGCAGGCCAATCCCGACGAGGAGGAGGTCCTGTCCATAATCGCCCAGATATCGTCCTATCTTACCGAACTGGCAAATGTCTTTGCAGTGCCGGTGCCTGCCGTCACCTGGACGATGATCGCTGAAGAGGACTGGGGGACAAGCTGGAAACAACACTTCAAACCCTTTGAGATCGTCCCCGGTCTGATTATTGCCCCGACCTGGGAAAAATATCAGCCGGTTTCCGGAGAAATGGTCATTACCATGGATCCCGGCATGGCTTTCGGTACCGGCCATCATGCCACCACATCTCTGTCGCTCGAGTTTTTGCAGAAAACCCTGACCGGCAAGGCCGGACAGCGACTGCTCGATGTGGGAACCGGAACGGGAATTCTCGGCATGGCGGCCGTCCTCTTCGGTGCGGAAAAGGTTCTGGGCATAGACAATGATCCTGAGGCGGTGGCGGCTGCAACCGAGAACGTCGGCAGAAACGGACTTCAGGGCCGGATGGAAGTGAGCCTTGCACCAATTTCTTCTTTAAGGGAGCAATATGAAGTTGTTGTTGCCAATATTGTCCACGACGTGCTGATAGCGATGGCGGACGATCTGACCAGGGTGACTGCTACGGGAGGCAGCTTGATCCTTTCCGGGATTCTGGCGGGCGAACAGGTTGAAAACATCTCCGTGGTTTTCACCGGCCGAGGATTCACCCTGGTTGAGCGGGCCCAGTGCAAGGAGTGGGCGGCTCTTCGGTTCAACTATTCGCTACCTGCGACGGATGTATAGGGGTAAGCTGGTAATCGGTGTCGAAGATGATGCCGATTCCGTCCGCCTCCCGGCGGATGACAATGCCGCTTGCCCTGACCCAGATGTTTCGGCCGGTCACCTGTTTCAGGCTTTCCAGAGAGAGGATGAATCTCAGCTTCTTTAAATCGTCGACAGAAAGAAAGAACTCGACCGATATTTTTGCCGCCATAGGGAAAGGGTGGGCAGTTTTCAGGAAGGCCCCGCCGGCGGCGATATTCGCTGCGACCGTTTCAATGACAGGTGACTTATCTTCGGTGTGCCGATAGGATATCCTGGCATGGAGGTTAAGGGTGAACCGTTCCTGTTCTCGTTTTTCTTGTGGCATTTTTCAGTCCTGGAAGGGCTATGATTATTTCTACCTGAATAAATCGCTCACTCCTTTCATACTTAAGGAATGCAGGGCAAGTTGTCAATTTGAAAGAAGGTAAAATGGCTGTAACCGCGATTTTCAAGGTTTTTTCATTACAAAATGGTGTTAAAAATATCAGATGCGACGGTTTTATTTTGATCCAACGACCCGAAAAGGGGACGACGTATTTCTTTCCGAAGAAGAATCCCATCATATTTCCAAGGTCCTGCGGCTGTCGGCCGGAACCGGTGTCGAACTGCTCGACGGGCAGGGAACGGTGTACCGCGCCGTTATCGGTGAAATTGGACGGCGGGTCGCGCTGCGCATTGAGGGAATTGTCGCGACAGCGGCGGAGCCCGGCAAAACCGTCTGGGTAGGCCAGGGTATTCTGAAGGGCGAGAAGATGGACACCGTGGTGCAGAAATGCACGGAACTGGGGGTGACCCGCTTCACTCCTTTTCACAGTTCCAGATGTCAGGGAAAACTCGATCCCGCCCAGAGCCGGAAAAAACATGAACGGTGGCAGCGTATCGGTCTTGCGGCCTGCAAGCAGTGTATGCGGCTCCAGTCGATGCAGCTGGACGCGCCGATCGGTTATGATGCTCTCTTGCAAAACGGCGAATCAAACAGCGAGGACATGCTGCGCCTTCTTTTCTGGGAAGAGGAAAAGGAGCTGCACCTGGACAATATTCCGGCCATCGGCAACGCCCGGTCGGTTGCCCTGATTCTCGGGCCGGAGGGTGGCTTTTCACGGCAGGAGGTTGACCTTGCCCGTGAGTCCGGCTGGCGGACGGTGAGTCTTGGGGAGAGAATCCTGCGGGCCGAGACCGCCACCGTGACTGCCGTTTCGATAGTCCAGTTTCTCGCCGGTAATCTGTAAGGACAAGAAAACATTATGGAAAATATCGATCCCTCGGCAATCCTCGCCAAACCCTCCCGGACTCTCGACTTCGTTGAAGCCGTGGCGGCAGGCCATCAGATCATCGATGTCCGTTCGGCTGCGGAATTTCTTGCCGGATCGTTGCCCGGGGCCGCCAATATTCCGCTGTTCGATGAGGACGAGCGCAGTGTTATCGGCACAATCTACCGTCATGGAGGCCATGAACAGGCCGTTGACCGTGGTTTTGCGTATGCTGAACGGAAAATTTCCGGCCTGCTCGCCTCTTTCTCGCTGTATCGGGGGAAAACGCTTGCCGTCTGCTGTGCCCGGGGAGGGATGCGCTCGCTGTCGGTGGTCAACCTTCTGGTCCAGGCGGGCTTTGCCGCCTTCCAACTTGAAGGAGGCTACAAAAAATATCGCCATGATGTCCTCTTTCGCCTGGAAAATTTTCAGCCGCGGCTGATTGTGATCCACGGTCTTACCGGCAGCGGCAAGACCAGACTCCTGCAGCTGCTCAACCCGGCAATAGACCTAGAGGAGTTGGCGAGACACCGCAGTTCCCTGTTTGGCGGACTCGACCGGGAGCCAAGCAACCAGTGCACCTTTGAGAGCAACCTCGCGCAAATGATCCCAAGACTGGGGGAAGAGCCCTATTTCATCGAGGGAGAGAGTCGCAAAATTGGCAGGGTCTTTATTCCCAGGCCGCTGGCCATGGCAATGAAAGAGGCGGTTCTGGTGAACATCCATTGCAGTCTTGAGACAAGGATCAAGAGAATTATCGAGGATTATCCGGTGACGGACGACCGGATGCTGGTAAATATTGAGAACATTCTCAAATCGCTCAAGCAGAATATGGGGTTGAGCCGGGTCGAGAAGATGTGTCGCCTGCTCAGAAACGGCGAACTTACTGAACTCGTCCGCATTCTGCTCCTTGACTATTACGACAAACGCTATGAGAAATCCATGCGTGAGTACCAATATGCTCTTGAAATTTCAGCTGAAAATCTTTCCGAGGCGGCAGCGGCACTGACGGAGTTTCGCCGCGTGCTGCTGGAGCAGAGGAACTGATCCGGAAGGGTGCACAATTTTCAGTCGATCACCGGGACGATGGAGTTCCGGGGAATCCAGCCTTTACGTCTGGTTTCATCGGTGACATAGGCGAAATCGCCGTGCTCTTTTTCCGGGAACACCAGGCGGCCTTCCTGAATCGCGCCGATGGACGCCGCCGAGGCAAACGGTGAGATGAGCATCCGCGCATCCGGGGCAATCACTACTGCGGGATTGAAATGCCGGGAGCGGTACACAGTGCCGGCCACACCAAGGCAGAGCAGCAGGAGGCAGGCCGAGGCTATTACCCCTCCGACTTTACCGGAGAATCGATACCTTAACCCAACCAGCCGAAAAAGTGTGAACAGGATCAAGCCGAGGAGAATAAGCTGCGTCCACCGATTGAGCTCCAGGATCCTGAAAAAACGCTCGGCGCCTGAAAATTCGCCGGCAAAGAGCCCGCTTTCTTTTCTGACCAGTTCTAGGTTGCCGGAGATGTCGGAATCGCCCGGGTCAAGGCGAAGGGCACGTTCATAATTCAATACCGCCAGGCCGATTTTGCCGGTCTGGGCATAGCTGTTGGCCAGGTTGAAAAGCACCGAGGCCGAGAAGCCCGCTCTGTCTGTCAACTCCTCGTAGCGGGCAATGGCCTGGTCGTAAGCTTTTCGGCTGTACGCCTCATTTCCCTGTTGCAGGAGTTGGTTCTCGCTTTCGCCTGCAAAGGAGATAACAGGAGTGATACAGAAGATGCTCACAATAAAGAGGTGAAGAAGCCGGGGCAGGTTCATGACAGATTCTCCAATGCCTCTTGCAGTTTTTCCAGATAGTCGCGCATCTTATCTCCGGAGGGGCTCGCTCCGCCATATGCCGCTTCATCGGCAGTCCTGAAGATCTCGATGAGAGGCGATTCCGGCTGCAGACGGGAGCTGAGATCGGTCAGGCTGATGGCGGTCGGCGTCATATTCCAGTGCAGGCCGAGCTGGTGCTGAATGGCGGTTCGACAGAGGGCCAGGAAGGTAAAGCCGTCTCCGGCTGCCTTTGCCTGTTCGATTTTCTGCAGGTCGTCGCTGAGTCTACGTTTGGAATTTCTCCGATGTTCTCTTTCAGGATATTTTTCGCGCTTTAGCTGCCGGACTCTTTCGAGCTGGACGGCGATGAGCGCTGTTATGCAGACCCCACAGGCCCAGATAAACCAGCTTTTTTGCCAGAGAGCAATGATTCGCGGCTGGAATTGTCCTGTCTCCAGGTGAATGGGGACTAAACCCTCCAGCCCTGTCGCCTTCTCACTTGCAACCTGCGGTTGCCGGGGCTCGGCCATGTTTTGCGCCGGCTGGGCCGGGGCCGGAGCCGGTGCGGTGCTTGCCCTGACACTGACCGGAAGAGGACTGCTGGTCTTGGTGATATAGCTTTTTTTAGCAGGGTCGAAATAGCTGAAGGAGAGGGCGGGAATTTCTTTTACCGTCTGGTTTCTGGCAACGATTGCCTGCTCGAAATTCTTGGTGTCGCCGTTTCCGTGACCGGCAAATGTCGAAGTGGGACTATAGGTTTTCCAGTCGGGGCTTTCGGGAAAAACCGGAGCCTCGACCCGGTCGAAATTTCCGCTGCCGGAAATCGTCATGGTCAGCGTCAGCGGTTCGCCGATCTCAATCTCCTGGCGATCGGCGCCCACCTTCAAATCAAAATCGCCGATGGCCCCGGAAAAATCGGACGGCTGGTTTTCGGTGGGCAGCGGCACGACATGGAAGACGACCTGAGGGCTGGTCACGGTAATGGGTTTTCGCTGATGGCCGCCAAAAAAACTGTCGAAGAACGGATCGTTCATCATCGATTCGTCGAAGAGTCCGCCTCCCCCGAAGAGGGACCGGGATGATCTTTTCTGGGGGATAAGCAGGGATGCCTCGAGCGAAAAGGTGAGAGGATGACTGCCTTCCTTAATGCCTGAGAGGTGTGTTTGCCAGGTGAGTACATTGTATCTCGCACCGTTTACGACCTCCTGGGTCTGGGTCGGTTTTTCCCGCAGTTGCGGCATGACCACGCCGTCGCCCTCCAGCGTCACCAGCGAATTGATATCGGTGCGGTATTCCTGCCTGAAATAGGCTTTGATGGTCACCGGCACAATTTCCCCGGGGAAGTGCTCGCGAGTCTCGGAGACGTGGATGAAAGCGACATCCCCGGCGGCCTGAGATCCGCCCGGCGATACGGCGGTGCCGCCTGGCCCTGCAGTTGCGGCGGTAACCTCAAAGCTCATCGGTTTGGTGGCGGCACTTTTTCCTCCGGCCGTCACTCTAATGGGAGGAATGGTATATATTCCGGGCTGCTCCGCCTGGATCAGGTAGTTAAGGGTAACCGAGGAGGATATACTGCCGCTGATCATGAGCTGTCTGGACTTGCCTCGGCCGGTAAAGTGTATCCCTTCTATTTCCGGCAACTCGATTGCCGAGATATCCGTCGAACCCTCCACTGATATGTTCAGCATTGCGCCTTGGTCAACGGGGAAGGCGAGATGGCTGAGAGACGCTTCGACCGTTATATCGGCGGCAGCCGCAAGACTGCCGCAGGAAAATATCACCAGGCCGATCAGGAGATATAAAATACCCAAATGGAGTCGCATCACCAGTCCTCTTTCGGTTCATTGATATCACGATTGGATGGGACAAAATTCAGTTCACCTTCCTCCTGCCTCAGAGCATTAAGCATCCGCTCCGCTTCTTCCCTGGTCATTTTGCCGAGTTGCCGACGATCGGCATCCTTTGCGGCCTGTTCCTCCGGCGATTCTTCAGGTTGTTCCGAACCCGATGCCGCGGCGCTTGGTTCGTCTTTTTGCTCGTCCTTCTTCACGCCGTCGCCGGTGGGTTGTTCCGGCTGTTTTTCATCAGGCTGCTGCTCGCCCCGTTCATTTCCGGCTTGCGGGGAATCCGATTGTTCCGGCTGCTGCTCCCCATCCTGTTCTTTTTGCTGCCGGTTTTGCTCTTGGTCGCTGTCGGCGGTTTGCTGCTTCTGCTGTTTCAATTCTTCTTCCAGTTGAGCCAGCTGTTTTTTGATGATTTCCCGGTTATGGGTGGCATCGGCATCAAGCGGGTCGAGTTCAAGCACCGACTGCATCGAGGTCAGAGCCTGCTGCCACTGGCCTGCCGCGGTCTGCGGCTCGGCCTGGCGAAGTTCCGCACCTTTTTGATAATAACTGTTCCCCCGGTTATAGTACGCCTTTTTCTGCAGTTCGACATTGTCGCTTTCCAGCGCCCGGGTGAAGGCCTCGATGGCGTTGTCGAACATATTGTTCTTGTAGGCGGCAGTTCCGAAATTATACTGCAGTTGCGGGTCGTCCGGGGATTTTTCCAGCAGTTTGCCGTAGTATTCGGAGGCTTCGAGGTAATCCCCGCGGGAATAGGCGTCCCGCCGGTCTGCGCCATAGCTTCTGGTGCTGAAAGGAATGCAGAGCAAAAGAAGGACGACAACCTGACCTTTCCGTTTCATCCGGCGGCGAATTGCCTGGCCGAGCGACAGTGATTTCGATCCCTTACGTTCTCCGACAAGCATTTCCACCATCAGCATGACGGCTGCCAGGGCGAGCGGCCACTCGAATCTTTCAATCGGGATTTTGTGTCTCCGTTCCGCCAGTTCTTCCTTGGGGATAAGGGCGAGTTTTTGTTGGTAGATTGTCTCCAGGCCTTCCCCCGCTGCTCCCAGGGGAGCATATAAACCGCCGCTTTTTTCGGCAATGGCGGTGAGGGTTGTCTCATCGAGTCTCGAGGTGACGAAATTGCCCGACCGGTCTTTGACAAAGCCCTGGCCGCCGCTGCCTGCAAGGGGAATCAGCTCGCCCCGGCTGGTGCCGACACCGACGGTATAGATGGTCAAACCTTTTGCTGCCGCTGTTTCGGCAGCTTTCACCGCATCGCCCTGAAGGTTCTCGCCGTCGGTTACAATGATGAGAATTTTGTGATTTGCCGTGTTGTTGAGGACTTCCAGCGCGTTGTCGATGACGGTTGCGATATTGGTGCCGCCGTGCGGTATTATATCGGTACTCACCGCCGCAAGCGATTGCTCGAAGGCGTCATAATCGAGGGTCAGCGGACACATCAGGTAGGAAGAGCCGGCAAACGGCAGCAGACCGACCCGGTCGCCATCGAGCTGGCGGACGAAATCAAGGATCGCCAGATGAGCCCTTTTCAGACGATTCGGTTTGATATCTTCGGCAAGCATGCTTTTCGAGGTGTCCAGGGCAAAGAGCAGATCGATGCCCTTGCGCTTCACATCCACCCAATGGAAACCATATTGCGGGCGGGCTAAAGCCGCGAAACATAAAAAGACCGCAAGCAGAATCAACAGGTTTTTATTGCGCCGTCTGTTGGTTGAGATGTTCCGGGTCAAGCGGCCGATAAGCTGGTGGGCGACAAAGTTTTCTAGAGCTGCCAGCCGTTTCATCTTCATGTAACGGAAAAACAGGACCAGCCCGATGCAGCTGAAAAGTCCGACGATTAACCAGAGTGGTTGGGCGAAATTCATGGGTTCCTATAAGTGTTAAGGCAGTTTTTTCCGCGTCTGAAAGATATCCAGGCCCAGGAGAATCAAGGCGGCAAAGATCAACAGGGGGAATAAATCCCGGTAATGTTCGAATTTTTTAATGGTCCGGGTGGTTGTCTCCATTGTATTGATTTCCTCGTAGATTTTTGCAAGCGATGCGGTATCGGTGGCCCGGAAATAGACCGCTCCGGTCATTTCGGCCACGCCTTTCAAGGTCTCCTCGTCGATGTCGACTTTCGCCCGGATGAGTCGGCGATGTCCGAAATTATCGGTAACCGGCAGGGGCGCCTCGCCTCTGGTGCCGGCACCGATGGTGTAGACCTTGATATTCATCGTCTCGGCCGCTTCCGCGGCAATGAGAGGCGGAACACTGCCGGCATTGTTGATGCCGTCGGTGAGCAGGATAAGGATGCGCGATTTAGCCTTCTGATCGCGCAGCCGGTTGGTGCCGCTGCCTATCGCCGAGCCTATGGCCGTGCCGTCTTCAACCATGCCTATTTCCAGCGATTCCAATCTCTTTCGTAACCAGTCGTGGTCCAGGGTAAGGGGGCTGACCAGATAGGGACGGCCGCCGAAGGCGAGCAGGCCGATCCGGTCGTTGGGCCGTTGCTCGATAAATTCATCAACCACTTTTTTGACCACCTCGAGCCGGTTGACCGACTTTCCGCCCAGGGTGAAGTCCATTGCTTCCATTGAACCGGAGACGTCGACGGCCAGGAGAATATCGATGCCGCTGGCTTCGATTTCGGTAGTACTGCTGCCCTGCTGCGGGCCGGCCAGGGCAAGAATCAGGAGGGCAAGAACAGCCAGGCGCGGCAGGAGGCGAAGGTTTCCCGGCCGTACTTTTCTAGCCCCGGCCAGCGACGCAGCAAGGGAAGTAGAGGAGAAGAGGAGTGCCGGTGCGGCGCCTCTTCGCCCGTGGAGGAAGGCGAGCAGGGGCAGCAGGGCAAGCAGCAGAAGCATTTCAGGATGAAGAAATCTCATGACCTGCCTCCGGCTGAAGTTGGTGGTGGCTGGGTCTTTCTGACGAAATCGATAACCGCCTGTTCCATCTGTGCCATATTGCCCGGATCGGGAACCCGATGGGCAAATTTTGCCATGTCGGCCTGCTCGAGACAGGTCTGCAATTCCGGCCGGTATTCTTCAAGGGAGGAGTTGTTTTCGGCCCTGCTCAAGCCGGAAAGAAACTCCCGTGTCGTCTGGCGGGTCGAGCGGATGGTAAACCGCGACTCGATATAACGGCGCAGGACCTGGCTGGCCTTTTCCATGTAGAGCAGTCCCTGGCCGGCGGTTTGCAGCGGTTTTGCCGCGGCAAGTTCGGACAAAGCCGTCTCCCAGGGGAAAGGAGCCGGCACAACCTTCTTGCCGCGTTTTTTCCGCCACCAGAAGATCGCGGCAAGAAGGAGGAGAAGGGCCAGGATGCCGCCGCCAATGGCCAGGTAGGGCGGGTGCGCCGGGAGGTCTATCGGTCCGTGAATATCGTGTAACTCTTCGGATTGTTGTAATGTTTGCTGATTACCGGACTGGTCTGCGGGTTGCCGCGGTTCCATCAGGGTTAACGGCTGGTCGGCCCGATCGCCGGCAAAGGCAAGCCGGGGTGCGGACAGCAGCAGGAGCGGGAGCATTCTCGATGGTCTTGTCATGCCGTCCGCCCCTTTCGCGCACTGAAAAAGCCGAGCAGAGCCGGGAGATACGGGGTATCGGTCAAGAGATCGAGCAGGTCGATGCCCGCGCCGCGAAGAGCTTTCTGCAGCGTTTTTTGCCGTTTGCCTGCCATCTCGCGATACTCTTTTCTGACTGCGGCATCGGCGGTATTCAGCTCGACCTGCTCGCCGCTTTCGGCATCCTCCAAAGTCAGCCACCCCACGTCGGGCAGCTCGAATTCCCGTGGATCCGAAACGATCACGGCAATCAGGTCGTGCCGCCGGTTGCTGATCTGCAGCTTTGGCCGAAGCTCGCCGAGGGTGGCGTCAAAGGTTCCGGCCAGGCAGAAGTCGGAAATAAGAAAGGCTACGCATTTCCTCTTGATGACCCGATTGGTGAAATCAAGCGGTACCTTCAGATCGGTTTTCCGGCCCTGCGGCTGGAAATAGAGAATCTCGCGGATGATTCTGAGGATATGGCCGCGCCCTTTTTTCGGTGGGATGTAGAGTTCGACGAAATCGGTGAACAGCACCAGCCCGACCTTGTCGTTATTGCGCACCGCCGAAAAAGCGAGCACCGAACCCACTTCGGCCATCAGCTCGCGTTTGGAGCCGGTAGCCGAACCGAAGTCGCCCGAGCCGCTGATATCGATCATCAGCATGATGGTCAACTCCCGTTCCTCGGTGAATTTTTTGATATGGGGGATCCCGGTCCGGGCGGTGACATTCCAGTCGATGGACCGGATGTCGTCGCCGGGCACGTATTCGCGGACTTCGTCGAAGTTCATGCCGCGGCCTTTGAAGACGGACTGGTAACTGCCGGCCAGGCTGTCGTTGACCAGCCGGTTGGTCCGCACCTCGATCTGGCGGACTTTTTTTAAGATCTCTCGGGTAAGCTGGACGTCCATGGTCATTGCGCTCCCACTCAAGGGACGGCTACGGTATCGAGGATTTTCCTGATGATATCTTCGCTGCCGATACCTTCTGCTTCAGCCTCGTAACTGACCCGCAGGCGGTGGCGCATGACATCGATTGCCGCCGCCTTCACATCATCCGGGGTCACATAGCCTCTGCCGGCAAGATAGGCGAGGCAGCGGGCGGCAACTTTCAGATTGATGGTCGCCCTGGGCGATACCCCGGTCTCGATATATTCTTTCAATTGAAGCTGATAACTCTCCGGCTCGCGGGTGGCGTAGACCAAAGAAACAATATAGTCCTTAATCTTGCCGTCCATGTAGATGCTGTTGACGACCTTTCGTGCGGCGAGGATATCGCTTGCCCTGGTAACGGGAGCGACTTCGATTTCGGCGTCGGTCCGTTCGAAATTATCGAGGATTTTCCGCTCTTCAGCCCTGCTGGGATAGCCGATCACCACCTTGAGCATGAACCGGTCGACCTGGGCTTCGGGCAGCGGATAGGTCCCTTCCTGCTCGATCGGATTCTGGGTTGCCAGGACCAGGAAGAGTTCGGGCAGTTGAAAGCTCTGGTCGCCGATGGTGACCTGTTTTTCCTGCATGGCTTCAAGCAGGGCAGACTGCACCTTGGCCGGCGCCCGGTTGATCTCGTCGGCCAGAATTAAAGAGGAGAAGATAGGGCCCTGTTTCACCTCGAAGGTGGTCTGCTGCGGATTGTAGATCTCGGTGCCGATGATATCGGCGGGCAGCATGTCCGGGGTGAACTGGATTCTCCGGAAATCGGTCTGAATGGCCTTGGCCAGGGTTTTCACCGCAAGTGTCTTGGCGAGACCCGGCAGACCCTCGAGCAGGATGTGGCCGCCCGACAGTAAACCGATCAGCAGCCGTTCGATCAGGTGTTCCTGGCCGACTATCACTTTGCCGAGTTCATACTTCAGCGGAGAGATCCAGCCGGAACTTTGATCGACCGCCTCGTTGATTCTCTGGATCGAAGAATACGTGTCGGCCGCCGAAGACGCCGACCGGTGAAGCTGCGGAGAGTTGTCTAACATGGATGTTCCTCTACAGAATAGGTTTACTTGCCACCTGGAAAAAATTGGGTTTCATCGATCAGGTGCGATTATAGTCATGGAACATTGCCGCAGGCTTTCATGAACATTACAAAGTCGTAATGTTGCAAAAATCGGCAAATGCTGTAAGTGTGGTGGAGGAAAGAATATACCTTGCGAAAGGTAGCCAATGTGATCTTTTAATTGAAAATGAGCCGACCGCTCAGCATACTGACTATGCCGCAACTCTATCTCCACGAATACGCGAAAAATCTGGCAGGTCGAAGGGTATGTATCGCCTGTCGGGAAGGAATCCTGCGCGATCATTTCAATGAGATTGTCGACGATATAAAATTTCTTGTCAGGAAAGACATTTCCACCAGCCTGTTTCATAATCTGCCCAACCGTTTTGCCAACCAGAAGCTGTTGAAAGAACTTGAAAAGAAGCTGCCGGCGACGCATCTTGTCAGAATTGCTCCGGAAGTCGATTTTTATGCGGCGGTCCTCGACCATCCGGACGGCATGCACAAGCTCATTTTTCTCGAGCGCCGCTCTCTCATCGACCGGTGGGGGAACAAAATGAACGCCTTGACAACAGGGCGTGTGCGGGAGTCCCTTGCCGATTTTGGCGACCTCATCGCCAATGTCAATTTCAAGGATACCATGAACCGGATCTGCGAAAAGATCGAAGCGGGGGACTGCGAGCGGGTGCATATCCTGCCGGCGGGCAAGAATACCATCAAGCATGAACTCTTTACCGTGGAAGGGACGGGGACGATGATCGCCAACAACTTCACGGAAGAGTTCCGGCAGGTCAAAACCGACGAAGATGTCGCCATCGTCTTTCGTATCCTGACCAGCTACAAGCGTGCAGGCTTTCTCAAGCCGCGGAGCAAGCAGTATCTGAGCCGGAATCGGCATCATTTTTTTGTCACTGCCATTGACGGCATCGTGGTTGGCTGCGTTGAGCAGAAAGTGATCGATGAGCAGACGGTGGAACTCGGCGCGCTCGCAATCTCCACCCGCTTTCGCAACCAGCGGGTGGGGGTGTATACCGTCAATTCATTTATCGGCACCATGCTGGCCCAGGGCTACAGCCGATTCATTTCGCTGACCTCGAACCCGAGGCTCCAGGCTCTTTTCAGGCAGTTGGGTTTTGTCGAAGAGAGTCGGAGCGAATACCTCGGGCGACAGAATGAGAGTCCTGGGGTCACCATGTTTTTTAAAGCAGTCGGAGAAGAGCAATCCGACGAGCAGTGAGATCGTCTCCTTATTTCGCCTTGACAACACCGCAGGCGATGCGGTCGCCGGCTGCTCCGGCGGGATCGGTCTTATAATCGTCCGGATCTTTATGAAGCAACACAGCCGTGCCGTCTGCATCTAAAAGCGCGGCCGAGCCTTCGCTGACGGTAATATCCGGCAGGAACAGTTCAAACTGCAGCTTTCCCGATTCCGGCACATGAATATTCGGCATATCGCCTGCATGCGGTCCATCGGCACTCATAAACCCGTGTTTCTTGCCGGTTGGATTGTAATGTCCGCCGGCTGCCTTGAAATCCGGACTGCACACTCCCGTGGCATGAAGATGAAAAGCATGTGTCCCTGGCGGCAGGTCTTTCAAGTCGGCTTTCAGGAGCAGTCCGTGAGGACCCTCGGTGAAATTGACAGTGCCGTGTTCACGGCCGTCCGTTCCTTGAAGTGTCGCTTCGGCTCCGGCTTTATCCTGGCCGATGCTGGAGCCGGCCGCCGCGATAATTGCCATTCCGCAGATGACGGCAAGTATTGATTTCAGGTTCAACTTTTTCATTTGTCTCTCCTCTTATGAGTATTTTTCTATTACACATCACGACGCTGCAACAACCCTAACCATTTGTTCTTCCAGTGGCAAGTCCTCGGCGGATTGGAAAACCGGTGATGACGGCAGGAAAATCTTGAACAACAATACCGTTCATGTTAACGTCTGTTAACATGAACGAAACAAAAGAAATCATCTTGTCTGCAGCCTGCGATATTTACCTTCTGGAAGGCTATCAAGGCATGAGCATGCGCAAAGTCGCCGTAAAAGCGGGAATCTCGCCGACGGCGATCTATCGTCATTATGAAAACAAAGAGGCTCTGCATCATCAGGTCCTGCGGGAAGGTTTTCGGACGTTCGATTCCTATCTGCAGTCGGCCCTGGTCGGAAAGACGGCGCTCGATCGCCTGAACCTGGCGGCAGAGAGGTTTTTTGCTTTTGCCACCGAGCAGAAGAAATACTACGAGATCCTTTTTCTGACCATGGATCACACGGTTGAGCATAAGGTGAAAGGGGCTCTCGTAAAAGATGCCACTGTCAGTAAGGTGTTTATGGTCGACCGGGTCAGGGACTGCATGCTTGAAGGCAGCCTGAAGCAGGATGATCCGGAGGAAGTCGCCACCCTGCTGCTCGCTACCTGCAATGGTTTCTTCGGTTTCTATGTCTCAAAGAAGGCAAGCGATACGCCGCAGGAGATGAAGGCTAAATACGACCGGATGTATCGGCGGCTCCTGAACGGGCTGACGCGTGGATTGACCTGTTAATCGGCAGAGGTCGGCAGACGCCGACCTGCCTTGCGCATACTGCGTTAACATATGTTAACATCAATTTAAAACCAGTCATTGGAGGAGGGAATCATGATTTTCTTTAACAGCAGTTCAAGTCAAAACAATAAAGGAAGGCAAGAGAACACTGTTGAGGCAACCGGAAAACTGCTCCTCAATCCGAAGACGGCAAACTTTTCCGACCTTGACGGCCCATCCCGCCGGCTGGTGCGAAAGACCATTGAATTTTTTGAACAAAAGGGAAAAACCAAGCTCAAGGAAGACGATCACGAGCGGGTGTGGTATGCGGATTTTCTCGAATTCTCGAAAAAGGAAAAACTTTTCGCAACGTTTCTTACTCATCAGGGATATGGTGCCGGAGAATGCCGGTGGGATACCGGCCGGAACTGTGCCATCAATGAGGTTCTCGGTTTCTATGGCCTCAGCTACTGGTATACCTGGCAGGTGACGATTCTCGGTCTTGGTCCGATCTGGATGAGCGACAATGAGAAGGTAAAAAAGCAAACCGCCGAACTGCTCGCCAACGGTGAAATATTCGCTTTCGGCCTGTCGGAAAAAGAACACGGGGCCGACATCTACGCCAGCGACATGGATCTGGTCCGCCAGAGCGATGGCAGCTATCTAGCCCGTGGCGGCAAATACTATATCGGCAACGCCAACGAGGCGGCCTTGGTCACCACCTTCGGCAAGTTGGCGGATTCGGGCGACTATGTCTTTTTTGTGGTGAACTCCCGGCACGAAAAGTACGAACTGGTCAAAAACGTTATCAATTCTCAGAACTACGTCGCCGAATACCGTCTGAACGATTATCCGATACAAGAGGATGACATCCTCGCCAAGGGTCGAGATGCCTGGGACATGGCCCTCAATACCGTCAACGTCGGCAAGTTCAACCTCGGCTGGGCCTCCATCGGCATCTGCACCCACGCCTTGTATGAGGCGATTAACCACGCTTCGCACCGCCACCTGTTTGACCACTGTGTCACCGATTTTGTCCATGTCCGGCAATTGTTCACCGATGCCTATGCCAGGCTCGCGGCGATGAAGCTCTTTGCTCTCAGGGCGGTGGATTACATGCGCGCGGCAGGACCGGACGACCGCCGCTATCTGCTTTTCACCCCCATGGTGAAAATGAAGGTGACCACCCAGGGCGAAGAGGTGATCAATGCGCTGTGGGATGTGATCGCCGCCAAGGGTTTTGAAAAGGATATGTACTTCGAGATGGCCGCGAGAGACATCAGGGCCTTGCCGAAACTCGAGGGAACGGTCCATGTCAATATGGCGCTGATCATCAAATTCATGGCCAACTATTTCTTCAAACCGGGCCACTACGGCGAAACTCCCCGGATGACATCGGCTGTAAACGACGACTTCCTCTTCAGGCAGGGAGCAACCAAAGGGCTCGGGAAAACCCGCTTTCACGATTATCGCAAGGTGTACCGGTCGGTAAATCTGCCCAACGTGAATGTCTTTAAAAAGCAGATCCGTCTGCTGAAAATGATGCTGGTCTTAGGTAAGCCGGGCAAGGAGCAGATCAAGGATTTCGATTTTCTGCTGAATCTCGGCGAACTTTTCACCCTGGTGGTCTACGGTCAGCTGATTCTGGAGAATGCCGAACTTCTGAACATCGACGACAACCTGATCGACCGGATCTTCGAGGTAATGATCCGCGATTTTTCGAGGTTCGCCCTGCAGCTCTACACCAAAGGCTCGACCACCTTTATCCAGCAAAAAATCTGCAAGCGCATGGTCAAACGGCCGGTCGTCGATCAAAAGAGGTGTGGGTATGTGTGGGAGACATACGTTGCTCCGCTCAAGGATCAGTACGAGATGAATTCATGAGTTGCAGGTATCCGGAGGTGCCATGACGACTTCCCGCTGGCGAAGGTGTTTCCTGATTACATCCTTCAAGGGGTATGAGTACCTTCACGAAATTCATTCCTGAAAAACAAGAAATGAATTTCTAAGGTACTAATAATTGCAAGTCGGATTCCTTTCCCCAGACAGAACTGTTCCTGACGCCAGTAAGATTCCGCCAGCTGTTTTTCGCTCAAGGAAGTCTTCGCTGCAAGACATCAGTTCGTCTGCCAAAGACAGGATATGGGGACGGCATACAGATTGCTCCCAAATGGCACAACTGACCCACCGTCATATAACACCACACCGGCGGCGAACCTTTCCTTAACGGCATCCTGAAGTTTACGCAGACCTTTGAAATCATCACTCGTTACCGTCGCAGCGGCCTTCACTTCAACGCCGGCCACACGGCCGCCGGATTCCAGAACTACATCTATTTTGACCTTGTCCTTATCACGGAAGTGGCAGAGTTCGTTTATCGTCGCTCCAGCCGAAAAACTACTATGACATTGGTCCATTCCAAACAAACTGGATGGACCGACACCTCCTTATCATGCATGGTGGGTGATCATTATATTGAATGTCAGATTTGATCGAACATGAACCGATTGGTTAAAAAGTGCCTGGCTTTCCATATATTAACCGATCGGTTAATATCGGTTGACTCTCTTGAAATTTAACTGTACGGTCAAATCAGGAGGTCGTTTTGCTATGTCAAATATAGAATATCCGTATCTTGTTCAATTACCGAAATACATAGGCTCCGCTATCGAGGAGAAGCGGAAAAAGAAAAAAATGACTCAAAAAGACCTCGCTGATATTACAGGGACGAGCGTGAAATTTATCAGCAACGTCGAACGAGGTAAATCTACTGCCCGCCTCGATAAGGTTCTTGATTTGATAAGAGCCGTGGGACTCAGGGTTTATTTGACTGATGGGGATGTCGAGAAATGAGCAATTTAACCGTTTATTGGGATCAGGAGGTAGTTGGTACAATATCCAGACACCCACAAGGCAAAATATCGTTTGAGTATGCTTCTCAGTGGATTGTGACGAAAGGAAAACCAATATCGTTATCATTACCTTGCGGTCAAAAAAGATTTCCTCCCGGGCTGAGCACAGCCTTTTTTGAAAATCTCTTCCCGGAAAGTGAAACAAGAACCATCCTGGCTTTCAATCACCGATTTGACAAGAAAGACACTTTTTCATTCTTAGAACATTTTGGAGGAGATTGCGCCGGTGCGCTTTCCATAGTCCCTGAAGGTGACAACAGTCATTGTGAACCAGGTAGATATAGCTGCATCGATGCTGACTTAAAAGTTGCTCTGGACATGATTAAAGCGGATCCGGACAAACATAAATTGTTCCCGGAAATGGCCAACGCCCGTTTGTCCATTGCCGGTGCCCAGGATAAATTACCGGTATATTTTGAAGACGACAGTTTTTTTCTTCCCGAGAATTCGGGGTCGCCGACCACCCACATAATAAAGCCAGCCAGCCTTTATTTCCCTGACATCCAGAGAAACGAATCCTTCTGTATGGAGCTAGCTCACCATATCGGGCTACCCGTCCCCAAATCGCAACTGTATAATTTTGAAGGCCACGAGCTGTTCCTTGTCGAACGTTTTGATCGACAGCGTACTGGTGACGCAGTAATAAGAGTGCATCAGGAAGATTTTTGTCAGGCAATGGGATTGCCATTCAACCGGAAATATCAGGAGACGGGCGGGCCCGGCTTTGCAGAATGCAGAGAATTGGCAGAAGAGCATTTGTATGCTGATATAACCAGGGTGAAAGAACGATTGACTGCTGTCATGGCGTTCAATTTTTTAATAGGCAACAACGACGCCCACGGTAAAAATTTTTCTGTTATCCATGGAAATATAATTAAGCTTGCACCCTTTTATGATCTGGTATCAACGCAGGTTTACCCCGGTCTGGATCGCAAACTAGCCATGGCCATAGGCAAGACCTACAGGCACGATCGCGTCAATGAGGCCTCTTTTACGCAGTTTAGCCGGGATGTAAAAATGCGCCCGGAAAAGGTATATGAAATTATTGAAGGATCTGCCCGGGCCGTTAGGGAAAAATATGAACATGTGCTGTCGGCCCACGAAAAGCAATATGGTGAATCAAAAATCTATGCGAACATTCATGAAGTGATAAAAAAAAATCATGCTCACCTGCAAGAGTTGATAAATGATCTTGACAATCGTGTTGATGAGGAAGAGTCTTACCGACCAATTATGTGAATTACAAGAGAGAAACCTCGCCATTCAGAACCCCAAAAGTGGCGGAACCGGAGAGACAGTTTATGTTCCACGAAAATTTCTGGTAAGGTTAAACGATTATGTTAAAGCCAAATGTATAACAATTTTAATAACCATTTTGATGTCCCGACTATAGTAGTAGATAGATGGACGCTCTCAATATAGATATGTGACACTGATTGCTGTCAAAATGCAATATGGTTATGTTGACTTCCGTATATAAATCTGTCCCCATTTCTCATTTCTTGAGATATAGATATCTGAACTTTGGAATATCTGCCGCCAAGGCCATTTTAACATATGAGATGAGTCAAGCAAAGACCCGACCCCTTGACGACAACATGCCCGTCGGCAGATCGACCAGATTGACCGGCGGGTGCTCCAGGGCGAACGTATTCCTCACGATGAGAAGGTGTTTTCCCTGTTCCAACCGCATACCGAATGGATCAGCAAAGGGAAGGCCG